>OBYZ01000021.1_pt1 | contig 209563 bp, 140 predicted proteins | sample 1501501 | NCBI WGS metagenome assembly OBYZ01 (sample SAMEA2580213, study PRJEB22360) | human gut metagenome | biome: human gut; feature: human-associated habitat; material: faeces | place: Denmark | collected 2008/2010
AACATTTATTAAAGCAATATTCTGCGGAAACATTTGGTTTTAATAGAGTATACGAGAAAAAACAAGCCTACATATTTCATTGATATACAGCCATTTAACAATTCATAAAATTGTCTATTATTTTCACTATCGAAATCTATTTTCTTTCTATTTTCAAAGCCTTACAAATTATCTGAAATAATTACAAAAAAAGCCGTAAGAAGATAAATCAAGAAGCAGCAGTATAACCAGTCAGCATATTGCCACGTTGGCAAATTATTCATTTATAGCTCCACAATGCGGACAGACTCCCTTCTCCCGTAATTTCCCTCCACAACGTCCACACTGGTATTTATACCCGTTACTTTTATGCAGTTTTTTCGCAAACAGCCACACAAAGCAGAAAAGGAAAAGATAACCGATATATATATGTGTAGTCAGAATAAAAAAGAAGTAACAGAAAATACAACAGGAAGTCAATCCAAGCAAATAGAAGACAGCAGCGGCCGGAGCCAGTTGCCGGAACAGGTCATCGAGCACTGCCAGAAAGACAATAAGAAAAATCCAGATACTCAACAGGAACACCGACAAAACAAGTGGTACCTTAAAAGGTGAAAGTGTAGGGTTAAAATAGAAATGTTGCCATGTATCAGGTACAAATACCTGCATCGACTCATATATAGTGGCACTAAACGCCATCAACAGACAAAGAAAAAGCGGATAAATACTATCAATGTCATTGAAATAAACCATCTGTAGTTGCTTACGCCGAAAAGCACGAAAAAGATAAACACCCACGAACAAGGCAAAGACAATCACAAAATAAGAGGCATGAGTATCACTGAACAAATAAATAAACTGAGATATACTATCGGTAGGCACAAAAGACTTTATCAATTCCGTTTCACGCATCCATCCCTGGATTTCCTGTGAATGAGCCAGTTTTACCCATACACTATCCACACTGTCTGCCGGATGGATAGCGAACTCTGCCACTACAACACGGTCTCCCCGGTGAAGACTGACAAAAGAATCCTTCACAGGCAAACGTTCCAAAACAACAGAATCTGTTTGTACTTCCAGATTCGTGTTATAGGTGTAATGCCGTTCAAATAAATAAGTAAGAGAATCTTTCGTCTTATCGCTCATTCCCTCGGCAAAAAGATCGGGACGGGGATAATGGCAGGCTGCAAACAAAAAAAGAGTCATCACAGAGTAGCACAAAGCAACCCAAAGCTTCCTGAAACTGCTCTTCGTGTTACCATGATTCATTCTATGATACCTTGTTTTCATAATGCGGCACTCACTTTCATCTGGCAAATCTTACAATCAAATGATAGCCGGAAACGTTTTCCATCCGTCCCTACCAAGTAATAAGGTTCTTTATAGGGCGAACGTTCACGCTGGTGAACAGGACACCAACCCATACTATAACGCAAGCAATGTTTGCAAAACATAAGGACAGCCTCTTCCACCGCCTGTTTTTCATAAGCAGGCTCAATATCTTTCACCCCATGATCCTGATAGAAAGAAGCAGCACGGGTGTTCATCACATTGCCTAAATAAGAAAGCGTCTGTTGCGGATAAGCGTGTGTGGTTGGTTTTAAGACAGCCAACTCACGATGAAATGTCATTCTGCGGGCAGCTATCAGTTTATCGACCACCTGCCTGCGCAGATCGGAGAGTACAGAGGCCGGAATAAACCAATTCCCGGTAAGGTCAATATCTATCCGCATTGCCTCAAAGGGAGTATTCCCCAGTTTGGATAGCTGATTTCTGAGATTATCCTCCTGAGGGGTACGGGCAAGTTCCTTATCACGAGGCAATGTAAGCGTCACACTATTATCATCTTCATCTGTCAGGGTAAGGGAGAAACCAAAGTTATTCTCCGCCAGCAAAATAGAAACGGCAATCTTTCTTTCAGAAGACTTACGGGCAAGTACGCGTTCGAACTCCTGATCAAAATTACGATACAATACAGTCCGGGGTTTAATACGGGGCATCTCCTGCGGATACAGCTTATTGCCATCAACTCGATTGATACGAAATCCTTGTAAACGCCCCTGTTCATCAATGTAGCAAACACCATCCCCGTTATTGAAAGATTTCAGCCCGGCCACCGTAAGATAATTTCCACGAACCTCTTTCATCGTACCCATTTCCTCTCCTAATGACTTGGGAGTATCAAAAGAAAAAATATCTTTACTCCGACCCTTCAAAAAATAATGTGTAAAGCCACGGCTAAAACTCTTATCCAACTGAGGTTTAAACTCAAAACGACAGGAACCGGAAGAGGCACGGACATACTCTTTACGCCGGGAGAAAATGGTATCCAGTTTCTGACGATAGGCAGCGGTAACATTTTTCACATAAGAAACATCCTTCAACCGTCCTTCAATCTTCAAAGAGGTGACTCCGGCATCCAGCAACGCCTCCAGTTCCTCGCTTTGGTTAAGGTCTTTCAGCGAAAGTAAATGCTTATCTTTCACAATTGTCTTACCATCAGCATCGACCAGACTAAAAGGCAAACGGCAGAATTGCGCACACTCGCCACGATTGGCACTCCGGCCAAAACAGGCTTGACTAACATAACACTGACCACTATAACTGACACACAAAGCGCCATGTACAAAGACTTCAAGCGCCGTGTCAGGGCAGGCTTCGTGTATTTTACTTATCTCCCGCAAAGAAAGTTCACGGGCAAGTACTACCTGATGGAATCCCGTATCGGCAAGAAACTTAACTTTATCCGCCGTCCGGTTATCCATCTGTGTACTGGCATGCAACGGGATAGGCGGCAGGTTTAATTGCGTGATCGCCATATCTTGTACGATCAACGCATCCACTCCTATCCGATACAATTCGCCTATCATCTCTTCTGTCTCTTTCAACTCTTCTTCTTTCAGAATTGTGTTGACAGTGACATAGATACGTGCATTGTATAGATGCGCATGCTCCACAAGGGCAGCAATATCATCCAATGAGTTGACAGCAGCAGCACGGGCACCAAACTTTGGTGCACCAATATATACAGCATCCGCTCCGTGATTAATAGCCTCTATTCCACATTCCAAATTCTTGGCCGGAGCCAGAAGTTCTATTTTACGCTGCTTTATCATTTAATATCATTAATATCGTAAGGAGTTTCCTGATAAACAAAGTAGTTCAACCAGTTTGAAAATAACAAGTTGGCATGAGCACGCCAACGTACAACAGGCCCTTTCTCCGGATCATCGTCTATATAATAATTACGCGGTACATCAATCGGCAGTCCTTTTGCCAGATCCCGCCTATATTCCGTATCAAGCGTTAACGGAGAATATTCCGAATGCCCGGTTACAAAGAATTCGCGCCCTCCACGAGCCATTACCATATATACACCTGATTCATCCGATTCGGAAAGCAATGTCAATTCAGGTACTTTAACAATATCCTCTTTACGCACTTCCGTATGACGGCTGTGAGGAACATAAAAAGTATCATCAAATCCACGGAAGATAGCTTGCAACGGATCGAGAGTACGGTGCTCGAAGATACCGAACATCTTTTTATCTAAAGCATATTTAGGAACACCGTAATGGTGATACAAGCCCGCCTGAGCCGCCCAGCAAATATAAAGCGTTGAAGTGACATGGGTACGTGCCCAATCGAAGATTTCCATTATCTCATCCCAATAACTGACTTCTTCAAAGTCCATCTGCTCCACCGGGGCACCGGTAATAATCATACCGTCATACTTCTCGCCACGCATTTTATCAAAGTCCGTGTAAAAGGTCTTCATATGTTCAACAGGCGTATTCTTGGATGTATGACTCTTTATTTTCATAAAAGAGATTTCCACCTGGAGTGGTGTATTGGACAGCAGACGCACCAAGTCAGTCTCTGTGGTTATTTTCAACGGCATCAGGTTCAGAATTACAATCCGCAACGGACGTATATCCTGTTGTGTCGCACGCGAGTTGTCAATCACAAAGATATTTTCTTCCTTCAGCAATTCTATCGCAGGTAGCTTATCAGGTAAATTTAATGGCATGAGGGTATTTACTATTTACGATTTAACGATTTACGATTGCCATTCGGCAAATTCTTTGCAAAAATAACGATTTCACCACAGAGTAGCACAGAGTTTCACAGAGAAATATGTTCAAAAGAGATAAAACTCTGTGAAACTCAGTACTACTCTGTGATGAACTTATTCGAAGTAGAAAGTCAATACGATCATCCGGGACTTTACTTTATCCAGAGATTCGGTAAACTTCATCAATGATTTATCAGTAAGATCAGGGCGCTTTTTCTCCAGCAGATTGGCTAATCCGAAGCAGAATTTCAACTCCGGTATCAGCTTAAAGAAAGGAAGATATAAGTCACATCCAAGGCCAACTTCGATATAACAATCAAAAGGCTTCACCAACAACGGACGTGCATTTTTTACACTCAAATCAAAGGTAGGGCTAAGGCCAAGCATCGCATAAGGACGATAGTTATTGAACCGTTCGGCGCTGAATTTCATATCAATAGGGAATGCAAGGTAAGCCGATTTTACATTTTGAGAAACCGTTTCACCACTTGTCTGCTCACGGAACACCACTCTTTTATCACCAAAATGAAGCGTAGGAATCAGGCGGAGCGCCATGTATTTATTCAAATATAATTCTCCTAATACACCTACTGAAAATCCAGGAGAATATTCGGGTACATCGGCAAACCAAACCTGTCCGTCTTCGGTGACATAACCATTGTTTACAAACTTAAGATCCTGCATATGGATACCTGCCAGAAAACCATAATGCCAGATCCGCTGGTCGATATACGGGCGGTTCTGTACCTTACGCTTCTGGGCAGAGGCACCTGCCACCAACAGCGAAACTATGAGAAGTAATACGATTCGTTTCACAATAATAAAAACGATTTTATAGTTAAATTATTGTTTCGCTTATTTAGAAGCGGTACAAATTAAAGGATTTTAATCAAGATTGAGATCAACTAATGAATAAAACGTGTATTTTTGCCCAATAAATTAGTACTAATAATTTAAATTTTAAAGAAAATGGCTTACGTAATTAGTGACGATTGTATTGCTTGCGGAACTTGTATTGACGAGTGTCCGGTAGAAGCTATCTCTGAAGGCGATATCTACTCTATTAACCCGGATGTATGTACAGACTGTGGCACTTGTGCTGATGTTTGTCCTTCTGAAGCAATTCACCCGGCTGAATAATACAATCAGACAAAAGAACCGTGAAAGCTGCTTTCCATCTCAGGAAAGCAGCTTTTTTTATTGATACGCACATCCGCAAAAGAAAAAAGAATCACCAGCTAAGTGTTTTCCTCCCATCCGCTGTTTTATCTATATAGAGAACCTTTTATTACCTAATAACATCAATATCATGAGAAAATTACTACTACTCTCATTACTCCTTTCTTCTTCTGTCTGTGCCCAACGGGCAGACAATTACAAGCCCGATAATAAAAATGTGGTTTTCACTGAGACAAACCTTCCTATCGTGTTTATCAACACACAAGGACAAATGATTGATCGGGAAAACCGGATTACTGCCAAAATGAAAATAATAGATAACGGAGAAGGTGAACTTAATTACATGGATACCATTGCTCACCCAGATCAGAAAGCAGACTATACCGGGTATATAGATTTAAAATATCGTGGCAACTCTTCTTTTACCAACTCCGACAAGAAACCATATGCCATCCGCGCATTAGACAAACCTTTGGAAGATGGCGGCAAAAAGCAAAAAGTCTCTATGCTTGGCATGGGTAAAGATAATGACTGGGCACTATTGGCGCCATATGCGGACAAAAGTATGATCAGAGACGTGCTTGCCTTCACCCTGGCAAGACCTTTCTTTGAATATGTACCTACCGGAAAATACTGTGAAATGATCATGGATGGTACTTATTACGGAGTGTTTATTTTATCTGAAAGAGTAAGGAAGGGTAAATTTCGTTTAGATCTGCCGGATCCGGGTGATAGTGATGATGCTCTGACGGGAGGCTACCACATGGAGGTAGACAGGGATGACGAACCGGTCTATTACTCTAAGCATACTCCGGTCAATTCAAAAGGAACTCCTATTTATGGAAAGAAAATCTCTTTCCAATATAAAAACATGGATCAGGATGAGTTTAGTAATGCACAATTAAACTACATCCATGGATACATTGACGCTTTTGAAAACAGTCTGGCTGCCACCGATTATAAGAATCCGGAAACCGGATACAGAAAATATATCGACGTCACATCTTTTATAGATTATATGCTGTCAACAGAATTTTGCCACAACGTAGATGGTTATCGCCTGAGTACTAACCTATATAAATACAGAGACAGCAAAGACTCTAAATTCAAAACATCTTTGTGGGATATGAATTTAGGGTTTGGTAATGCAGACTATAGTGAAGGCTGGAGATCGGATACATGGGCATATAACTTCAATGATGTATCACCGGGTGACAATCAGTTAGTCCCGTTCTGGTGGTATAAGTTACTCAAAGACGATTCTTTTATGAAAGAGGTAAAAGAACGTTGGGAGCTGTATCGTGAAACGAGCTATTCTGACGAACACATCGAACAAACCATTGATTCATTGACCACTTTATTAAATGCTAAAGGAGCACAAGGACGCAATTCACAAGCCTGGCCAAGGTGGGGAAGATACGTATGGCCCAACAAGTACGTAGCAAAATCTTATGATGATGAAATATCTTATCTGAAAAGCTGGATAAACGAACGGCTGATTTTCATGGACAGAGCTTTGCTTGGGAAAGAACCCGAAACGCCGGAATATACCCAGCTGGTTGTTAGTTCAGGATTCAATGAAGATGTTATAGCAGAGGCACTTCCTGCCGTCAGCCATTCTACAACTTCTCTTGATAATCAGGGTTGGATTTATTATGCTTCAGCAGTTCAGGAACAGGGATCATTGCCAACTGACGGTGCTATTATTTCCAATACCGGTGTCAAATACCAGCTTGCTGCATATGACAAGAAAAATGCTGCCGTATTAAAAGAAGAGACTGTAGTAACCTTACATTTTGAGGATACTCCACAAACTGAAGCCCTGCATCTCCTATCAACCTGTACAGACGGTAGTTCCTTAATAGACGTAACCGTATATTATACAGATGCTACTCATTCCAATACCCAGACTATTTCGGTAGGCGACTGGTTCAGTGATGATCCCACAGACAAGGCTGTATACAATCTGGACAGAATTGCCCTGACCGGTGACAAACTGGACGGACGTCGTAAATTCTGTATGTTTGAACATAAAATAGCTACTAACAAAAGTAAAGTAATAGCATCTTTGAAAATCGAAAATGCAGGAAACGGGCATCCCAGTATATTTGCCGTCACAAAAGAAGGGAAAGAGTCAGGTGGAATTGTGGGAATTGGCAATATCTCCTGCGGTAATGCTGCAAGTGTATATCCCAACCCTATCACCAACGGTGAGACATTAACCATTGAAACAATCTCAGGCTCATCTATCCGATTGATTACAATACAAGGAGCTACCCTAATACAGTTAGAAGCAACAGATAATGTTACAAAATTGCCAGTCAATAACCTTTCTCAAGGTATATATCTATTAACCATCACCAATAATACAGGTAAACAGACCTTCAAAATAATAGTGAAATAAGCCCCGTTCATCCTGAATGATCAAATAAAAATAACCTGTATCAATCCAGAATCCAATGTTCTGTATCGATACAGGTTACTCTATCTTTTGTACTTGTCAACCGAATGATAAACATCCGGAATCACCTATTATTTCAGTTTAGCCAATGCTTCTTTAATACGACGAATAGATTCAACTATATTTTCGTCACTTGTGGCATAACTCATACGAATACACTCAGGAGCGCCAAAAGAAGCACCACCTACACAAGCTACATGAGCAACTTCCAATAAGTACATAGCCAAGTCATCAGAATCAGCAATAGTACGTTCGCCATCCGATTTGCCAAAGAAGTAGTCACATTTCGGAAATAAGTAGAAAGCACCCTCAGGAACATTCACTTCAAAGCCCGGAACTTCTTTCGCTAACCTCACAATAAGGTCACGACGACGTTCGAATGCTTTACGCATCTCTTCTACCGGAGCCTGAGAACCTGTATAAGCAGCTTCTGCAGCCTTCTGAGATACAGAACAAGGTCCTGATGTATATTGTCCCTGCAGTTTATTGCAGGCTTTCACAAGCCATTCCGGTCCGGCTATAAAACCGATTCTCCATCCTGTCATTGCATAAGCTTTTGATACACCATTTACGATTACGGTACGTTCCTTCATCTCAGGGAACTGAGCAATACTCTGATGTTTGCCAATATAATTGATATGTTCGTAGATTTCGTCAGCAATAACAATTACCTGCGGATGTTTAGCCAATACAGCAGCCAATCCGGCAAGTTCTTCCTTGCTATAAACCGAACCTGTAGGGTTAGACGGTGAGCAAAGAATCAAAGCTTTGGTCTTCGGAGTAATAGCCGCTTCAAGCTGTGCAGGAGTAATCTTGAAATCCTGCTCTATACCGGCAGTAACGATAACCGGAGTACCTTCAGCCAACTTCACCATCTCAGGATAGCTAACCCAATAAGGAGCAGGTACAATCACCTCATCACCCGGATTTACCAATACAAGAACCGCATTACACACAGATTGTTTTGCACCATTAGCACAAGATATCTGAGCGGCTGTATATTCCAGACCATTCTCTTTCTTCAACTTCTCTACAATAGCGTTACGCAATGCCGGATAACCCGGAACAGGAGAATAACGTGAGAAATTATCATCTACAGCTTTCTTTGCAGCTTCTTTGATATGATCGGGAGTATTGAAATCGGGTTCTCCCACACTCAGATTAATTACATCAACGCCTTGTGCTTTGAGTTCGTTACTCTTCTGCGACATAGCAAGTGTTGCCGACGGCGACAAGCTGTTCAAACGGTCTGATAACTGATTCATTTTGTATCTATTTTATTATTGTTGATTGAAAATCGCTGCAAAATAAGCTAAAATATTTGATATATGAAAGCAAATTCCCATTTTACTTGTTAAAATGCAGCGTATGCCCCATACGTTCTTTCTTTGTTTTCAAATATCGTTCATTGTAAGGATTAGGAACTGTTTCAATAGGCACATTTTCTACTATTTCAAGCCCATACGCTTCAAGCCCCACACGCTTAATGGGATTATTGGTCATCAGACGCATTTTATGAACACCCAGTTCACGCAAAATATGCGCACCCACACCATAATCACGTTCATCGGGATCAAATCCAAGATGAATATTAGCATCTACCGTATCATACCCTTCTTCCTGAAGTTTGTAAGCTTCCATCTTATGCATCAATCCAATGCCTCGTCCTTCCTGATTCATATAAACAACTACTCCTTTTCCGGCAGCATCAATCATCTCCAGAGCTTTATGCAACTGTTCTCCACAGTCACAGCGACAAGAACCAAAAATATCTCCTGTCATGCAGGATGAATGTACACGTACAAGAATAGGTTCATCTTCGCTCCAGGTGCCTTTAAAGATGGCAACATGCTCCATTCCGTTTGATTTCTGTCGGAAAGGAATCAGGCGGAAATTTCCATATTGAGTAGGCATATTAACTTCTACCCCTTTCTCCACAAGCGATTCCATGTGCACACGATAAGCTATCAGATCTTTAATAGATATGATCTTGAGTCCGAATCGCTTAGCCACTTCCATCAACTGCGGTAAGCGTGCCATAGTGCCGTCTTCATTGATAATCTCAATCAGCGCAGCAGCAGGATAAAGCCCTGCCAACTTAGCAAGATCCACACTTGCTTCCGTATGTCCGGCACGGCGAAGCACACCACGCGAACGGGCACGCAACGGATTGACATGTCCCGGACGACCAAGATCGGTAGGCTTGGTATTAGGATCGGCCAACGCACGAATCGTAGCAGCACGATCATGCATAGATACTCCTGTAGTACACCCCGGCAACAAATCAACAGTCACAGTGAAAGGAGTCTCATAAATAGAAGTATTGGCAGTAACCTGCATATCCAACTCCAGTTCTGCACAACGCTCTTCTGTTATAGGTGCACATAACACACCACGTCCGTGCGTCATCATGAAATTTACTTTCTCCGGAGTTATCTTTTCGGCTGCGATAATAAAATCACCCTCATTTTCACGATCCTCATCGTCTACTACGATTACGAAATTACCTTCTTTAAAGTCGGCAATAGCCTCATCAATCGTATTCAATCTTATTTCTTCCATATTATATCATGCTATAAATTATTATTCTCATTAATTATAAACTGAACACTTTCATTGTTCTTTATAATCCGTTCTATATCCCGGGCAAGGCGTATACGGAAAATCCAGATACGGAAGTAGAAAAACAATCCTATCGGAACAATGATTCCTGCCAACAGATTCAACCAATAAACGTGGAACGGACGTACGTGCGCCGTTACAGGTATCACCGGATAGTTATTCAAAGCGGTCAACAAAGTGAAGGACTTAGAATTTGATAATTCTTCAACCAACGTTTCAAGGTGTTCATTGATAACTTTTATATCATCATCGTCACCAGTAGTCATCCAAAGCTTAAAATAATTAGGTGCCTTTTTCAACTGACGCTTACTTATATAAGTACGACACTCTGCCGTAAGAGCTGTCAACTCAGATGAAATCCGCGTATAATCCGGGTCGTGAATGATCACCTCCTTCTTGAATAAGTGCCGTACGCTGCGAATTCCCACAATACGCTTGAACCACGCAACGTAAGCATCGCCATTCAGCACAACAGAGTCATTATTGGATTTGTAGGTAAGAAAAGCCCCAAGCGGAGCCAAAATAGAGGAACTGAGCCACATCCCCATCCATACAACCCACTTCCCGTCACGTGCCATCTTGAACCCGCTATTATCTATCACATAATAAATAATAAACACCAATACGGATACAATGACAGGCATACCCAGCCCACCTTTACGAATAATACCTCCAAGGGGTGCACCAATGAAAAAGAACAGCAGGCAGGAGAGAGAAATTGTGATCTTCTTATGCCATTCGGTCCTGTGTCTGCGTATCTGGTAATCATTCCCATCCATCGTGTAGGTCTTAAAGCTGTAATCTCCCTGCAAGCTTTCAGCACGGCTGGTAGCCGAAGAAAGGATTTTTTGCTTCTGCATCAAAGTAGCAGCTTCAAAGAGACTGTCCACATTGTATAAGCTCATATTGGCCCTTTCTATTTTAAGTGTATCCTCTCTGGAAAGCCCCGTCGGCCGACTGTAAACGCCACCGATAGCTTCCTTATAATACTGTCGCCCGATACTGTCGCCCACATATTTCATGGAGTCAATAGAAGCCTGCAACGTCTGCATACTTTTGGTGGTCGCCTGATTACTCATGATACTTGCATCGGCCATATTAAAATCCGAATCAAATTCAATAATCGTATGTTTTTCCCGGAAAGATTCACGCCGATAAGGTACGTTTTGTGCCTTTACATTCTGACTCTTCAGATTTTCAAACAGTTCTCCACTATAAAGATGCAGGTGTAGATGTTGCTTGTCGGCAGTCATTTCCATACGTCCCGAATCCGCATAAATGATATGTGCATTCTCTGCTCCGTCTTTAAAATTATAGATCAACACATCATACAACATACCGGTTTTACGATCCTTCTTACCTACTTTAAGATTATAATCGGGAATTTCCGAATAGAAGACACCCTCCGGAATATCCAGTTCCGGTGACTTCTGTTTCATCGAAATCAACAACGTTCCCAACTTTCCCTGGGCAATAGGACCAATAACATTCTGAAAATAAAAGGAAATACCGCAAATAATACAGACAAGTATAATAAGAGGACGCATAATCTTAAGCAAAGAAATGCCCGCCGCTTTCATGGCGAGCAATTCATAACGTTCTCCAAAATTTCCGAAAGTAATAAGTGATGCCAATAGTACGGCCAGTGGAAGCGACAAAGGCACCAAAGTCAATGCCGAATAGAAGAAGAACTGAGCCATCACACTCATCTCCAACCCTTTTCCGACAAGCTCATCTACATATCTCCACAGGAACTGCATCATGAAGATGAAGAGACAGATGAAGAATGTGCCGACAAAGAGTAACAAAAAACTCTTTACAATAAATATATCTAATTTTTTTATGCGTAGCATCTTACTATTCGTTTCGTACGATTGAGATGCAAAATTAGCACAAAAAAAGGAGTGCAGAAAGTTTTTAGTTGAAAGTTAACTAAAAACCACAAGTTCTTCTCAATTTATTTACCTGAGACTCCCACAGTTCCTTCATATCATCTACCTCATCAGGTTCGGCAAAATCAACGATCTCCAACACAAAATCTCCTGTAAGTTCATTATAATTCATTTTTATCTCAAAATAATCCCGCTCGTTCTCGTCATCCAGCCAGCGGAAACGTATAAAAGAATAAGCACGTATAGCTATAATTTCAGCGTCTCGTTGTTCTGTTTTTCCCCAATGAAACTCCACAATTTTATCATTTGATACAACTTTGTCCGCAAACCAGTCCTCCAGACCGGTCGGTGTGCTGATTGCCGACCAAAGAATATTTTTAGAGGTCGCATTCAGAAGATATTCTAAACGAATTTTCTCTCTTTTCATAGTTACATTTACTTAATTTGTGTGTGCCAAGATAAATACTTTTTTCTAATTACACAGTATAAATCAAACACTTTATTTCTTTATGCTTTCATTTCTCAGTCCCAATGTATCTATTTATCGCAGATTACACATGGGTTTCTAATAGAAAAAACAGAAAAAAACGACAAATGTTTTGGAGTTTTAAAAAAAGTATCTATCTTTGCACCCGCAATCGAGAAATGATGGCGGGATAGCTCAGCTGGTTAGAGCGCATGATTCATAATCATGAGGTCCCCGGTTCAATCCCGGGTCCCGCTACTAAGTCGAAAGACTTACAGATAAGACGTTTGGAGGGCTTCCACCTCTGGGCGTTTTTTCATTTTACTATAAGCCCTTCCTTTTTCATTATTAATCCACAAAGTTATTAACAAGGTTATCAACAGGTATACTATAAAGTTACCAACAAGATAATTTTCTTATATACAATAAATTAACCTCACACCGGTAGTTATATAAAAAATATCCCCGAAAGCTATTTATCTAACTTTCGGGGGAAGATTCAATTTTATTCTTTTATTCCCATTCTATGGTCGCATTGGGTTTCGGCGACATATCATAACAAACACGATTTACATTCTTCACTTCTTTCAGAATACGGTCTGTTATTTTCATCAGAATAGGCCAATCAATCGGTTCGATAGTAGCTGTCATGGCATCCACTGTATTGACAGCACGAATAATAACTGGCCAATCAAAAGAACGGGCATTATCACGTACACCGACAGATTTGAAATCGGGCACTACTGTAAAGTATTGCCATACCTTCTTATCCAATCCGGCAATTTGGAATTCCTCACGCAAAATAGCGTCGGACTCACGTACGGCTTCCAAACGATCGCGTGTGATAGCACCCAAACAACGTACACCTAAACCGGGGCCGGGAAAAGGTTGGCGATATACCATTTCATAAGGCAAGCCCAATTCCAGGCCACAGGCACGAACTTCATCCTTGAACAGTTGACGCAAAGGTTCTACAAGTTCGAATTTAAGGTCTTCGGGCAGACCGCCTACATTATGATGAGACTTCACCATTTTAGCAGTCTTCGTTCCGCTTTCCACAATATCCGGATAAATAGTACCCTGACCTAAGAAATCGATACCGTCCAGCTTACGTGCTTCCTCTTCAAACACACGGATAAACTCACCGCCGATAATCTTACGTTTTTGCTCAGGATCTTCTACGCCTGCCAGTTTATCAAGAAAACGATCTGTAACATCTACATAAATAAGATTCGCCTTCAACTGATTACTGAATACTTCAACCACATCTTCAGATTCACCCTTACGCATCAACCCATGATTCACGTGCACACATACCAAGTTATCCCCGATTGCTTTCAGAAGCAAAGCAGCCACCACAGAACTGTCAACTCCCCCCGACAAAGCCAGTAACACTTTCTTGTTGCCTACCTGACGCTTAATCAACTCTATCTGATCATTGACGAAGTTCGTCATATTCCAGTTAGCTTCAGCCTTGCAAGTATCGAAAACGAAAGATTTTACAGCAGCCTTAATAGCCTCAATATCGTCTGTAAATTCTACCAGTTTCACTGCGCAAGTCGCTTTGTCATGACCGGCAGCCATAACGGGAATCCCCATTGTATAGATATCCGGATTTACGTCAATAGCAACACCGTCAATCACATTGTTCGGTCCGCCATTGATAATAATCCCCTTTACGTTGGGTAATGCTTTCAGTTCTTCTACTGTGATGTCGTGAGGATAAATCTCACTATACACTCCTAATGCACGGATAGCGCGAGCCAATACCGTATTCTCATGACTACCTAAGTCAAGGATAACAATCATGTCCTGTTTCATCTGATTCTGTTTTTTTAAATTATGTTATTATCAGTAGTTTCTTTAGTTTCAACTTATCTGCAAATATAGATATTTCAAAAGACGCTACAATGCCTGACTTCTCCAAAGTTTCATTTTTCCTTTTCTACTTCCACATCCGTATCGTTAATTCAATAGAGTTGAAAACCTCAGCGATACGTTATTAACAAAGTTATCAACAGGTATACTATAAAGTCGACAACAGCACAATAAACTCATAATCAAGCAACTAACATCATATCGTATACTTTTCATAATTATTAATTCACAATATATAAACAACCAGCCTCAAATAGTACCGACACACAAACGAAACATATTTGTTACTGCATCTTCAATATCCAGCAAAGAAAATGAAACATGATCCCCCTACTTTTGCGGCATATTATTAACGCATACTAACAAATATGAAACGACTCGTTAAATTAGTCTCATTGATTCTCTTATTTTTAAACATGAGCAGCAATACTTTCGCCGAAGAGAAAGTAAATGTAGTCAAGCAAGGAACAATCCGCGGACGAATCATCGATGCTTCCAAACAAACACTCCCCGGAGCATCTATCTATATTGAAAACTTACGTACGGGAGTAACAAGTGACGTCAATGGATATTACACATTTTCCAATCTGAATCCAGGTACCTACACCATAAAAATCAGTTACGTCGGCTACTCACCGGTAGAGATGAAAATTACGATTCCTGCCGGAAAGACTTTGGAAAAAGATGTTGTACTCAACGAAGGATTAGAGCTACAAGAGGTAGTAGTAGGAGGCGCTTTTCAAGGACAACGCCGGGCTATTAACTCACAAAAAAACAGCCTGGGTATCACCAACGTTGTTTCTGCCGATCAGGTGGGGAAATTCCCCGACTCAAACATCGGAGATGCACTTAAACGTATCTCAGGTATTAATGTACAATATGATCAGGGCGAAGCTCGTTTCGGACAAGTTCGCGGAACCTCTGCTGATTTAAGCTCGGTCACGATCAATGGTAATCGTATTCCTTCCGCCGAAGGCGATACACGTAATGTACAGTTAGACCTTATCCCGGCGGATATGATACAAACCATTGAAGTAAATAAAGTAGTAACCCCGGATATGGATGGAGATGCCATTGGCGGATCGATCAACCTGGTTACCAAGAATTCTCCTTACAAACGTACAATCACTGCTACTGCCGGAAGCGGTTACAACTGGATCAGTGAAAAAGCCCAACTTAACCTGGGCTTCACCTATGGTGATCGTTTTTTCAACGATAAACTGGGTATTATGCTTTCTGCTTCCTATCAAAATGCTCCCTCAGGATCTGATGATGTAGAATTTGTTTGGGATACAGATTCAAAAGGAACAATCTGCCTGACTGATTACCAGATTCGCCAATACTACGTAACCCGTGAGCGCCAAAGTTACTCGGCAGCATTCGACTGGGATATAAACGCAAATCATAAATTATTCTTCAAAGGAATATTCAACAATCGCAATGACTGGGAAAACCGGTATCGCCTTACTCTGAAAGACTTGAACAAAGACGTTAATAAGAAGAAAGAAGGCGCAGTTGCCGACAACAAGGCCTCTGTACGCCTACAGACAAAGGCTGGAAGTCCAAACAACCGTAATGCCCGCCTCGAGCGTCAGCGTACGATGGACTTCACTCTCGGTGGCGAACATCTTTTCGGCAAGTTATCCATGGACTGGAATGCCTCTTATGCCCGTGCCTCGGAAGAGCGTCCCAACGAACGTTACCTGGGATATGAACTAAAGAAACAGAATTTCGACATAGACCTGAGCGATATAAGAAGACCCTATGCTTCAGCACAAGCCGGATCGACGCTTATACTTAATAATAATTTCTCCCTACAAGAACTTACAGAGCAACAGGAAGATATTGTAGAGAAAGATCTTAAGTTTTCAATGAATTTCAAACTACCATTAGTGAAAGGATTCTATAGTAATCAGTTGCGATTCGGAGCCAAAGTAGTAGACAAGAGTAAAGACAAAGATCTGGAGTTTTATGATTATGAGCCAGTGGACGAAAAGGCTTTTAATTCAAATAGTTTTTCCAATACCAGCGAACAAAACAGAAATGGATATATGCCCGGGGAAAAATACAAAGCAGGGACATTTATCAGCAAAGAATATGTGGGAGGGCTCGACCTGAACAACAGCAGCCTGTTTAATAAAACAGAAAATCCGGAAGAGTTGGCAGGCGAATACAAAGCACGTGAAACAGTTACTGCCGGCTACCTTCGTTTCGACCAGAACTTCGGTAAAAAACTTAGTGCAATGGTAGGTCTGCGTCTTGAAAATACCCACTTGAAATACAACGGGCGCAAACTGACACTGAACGACGATGGCGATCCGGAATCATTGACTGTTACCCCGGATGTAAAAGACAGCTACCTGAACGTTTTACCTTCCGTCTTATTGAAGTACAACGTCAGTGAAGATTTCAAGATTCGCGGTTCATTCACTGAAACACTTTCACGCCCTAAATACTCAGCATTGATACCGAATGTAAATATCAACAACAAAGACAACGAATTGACACTTGGTAACCCGGAATTAAAACCGACCACTTCGTTTAACTTCGATCTGAGTGCAGATTATTATTTCAAAAGTGTAGGACTTGTCAGTATTGGTATATATTACAAAGACATCAATGACTTCATCGTAACCCAAACAGTCAGAGGATATGAGTATGAAGGCAATTCTTATGATAAATTCATGCAACCCCGCAATGCAGGAGATGCCAATTTATTGGGTGTAGAAGTAGGCTACCAACGGGATTTCGGTTTCATCGCTCCCGCCTTAAAGTGTGTTGGATTCTACGGAACCTATACCTATACACATAGCAAGGTGAACAACTTCAACTTCACCGGACGTGAAAACGAAAAAGACCTGAAACTGCCCGGATCACCGGAACATACAGCCAATGCATCTCTCTACTTTGAAAAAGGAGGACTCAACGTACGCTTATCTTACAATTTCGCATCCGATTTTATTGATGAAATGGGTGAAAGCGCTTTCTACGACCGTTATTATGACAAAGTAAACTACATGGATGTAAACGCCAGTTATACTTTTGGTAAAAAGCTTCGGACGACCTTTTATGCCGAGGCTAACAATCTGCTAAACCAACCTCTGCGTTATTACCAGGGAATATCAGAACGCACCATGCAATCAGAACATTATGGTGTAAAGGTAAATGCAGGAGTCAAAATCAATTTCTAAATCTCTATAAAAAGACGCAAAGCAAGTATCTATTAATAATCAATAAGAAACAATTTATAAAATGAAAACAAAAAGCCTTCTCGTTCTTCTGTTTATCACAATCTGTACAATAGGATATGCACAAAAGAGCGACTATTCCATCTTCGATAAAAAATTCAATTTCTATATTGCCAACGATCTGGGACGAAACGGATATTATGACCAAAAGCCAATTGCCGAACTAATGGGAACAATGGCAGAAGAAATCGGTCCTGAGTTCGTAGTTGCCACCGGAGATATTCACCATTTCGAAGGTGTACGCAGCGTCAATGACCCTCTATGGATGACAAATTACGAATTAATCTACTCGCATCCGGAGTTAATGATCGACTGGTTTCCTGTATTGGGAAATCATGAATATCGCGGTAATACCCAAGCCGTACTTGACTATAGTAATATAAGCCGCCGCTGGTCCATGCCTGCCCGCTACTACACCAAGGTATTCAATGAAGAAGGTACAACCGTCCGCGTCGTTTGGTTGGATACTACCCCCATCATTAATAAATACCGCAATGAAAAAGAGACTTATCCGGATGCCTGCAAGCAAAACAGAGAAAAACAGCTCGCCTGGGTAGACTCAGTACTGACCGCAGCCAAAGAAGACTGGGTAGTTGTAGTAGGACACCATCCTATCTACGCCGAAACTCCCAAAGATACCAGTGAACGAGACGACCTGCAGAAATATCTGGATCCCATCCTGAGAAAACATCATGTAGATATGTATATCTGCGGACACATTCATAACTTCCAGCATATCCGCGTATCAGGAAGCGATATTGACTACGTTGTCAATTCAGCCGGCTCACTGGCACGTAAAGTAAAACCGATCGAAGGAACACTGTTCTGTAGTCCGGAACCAGGTTTTTCTGTCTGTTCTATTGATAAAAAAGAATTCAACCTGCGTATGATCGATAAAAAGGGGAACGTACTTCATACAATAACCCGAAAGAAATAAATTCTACTCTTATAAAAAACACACAACTCAAGGGTACTCCATTCGTGATGAAAGGAGTACTCTTTTTATTTAAACTCAATTATAGGAAATTCAAAAATAACCGTTATCTTTGCACCTCCAAACAAGAGAATCTTTCTTTTTTCTCCCTACCCCATTCTTTATCCACAAAGTTATGAACAATGTTATCAACAGGTAGACGCTAAAGTTATCAACAAGTTAATATCCTTATTATCAAACAATTGAATTCTTCACACATCATTTATCATAATTACATATTCACAAACCCACAAACAGATTCATACCACCGCCCTTTCAAATACCTGGTAATTTTAAAAGGGCTAAAAATCTTTTCCAATTGAGATATTATCAATCCAAACATAAATGCTCTTCAATATATCCCTACACATTCCAAATAAAAATAATATTAATATTTATTATTTTACTATTTTTGCAATATCATTCGATATTTAAGCAAATAAACAATATATAGCATAAACATTAATATAAAATCGTCATGTTTGGAAAAAAGAAAGATGAAAAAAATTCCCAGATACAGTCTGAGCCCCTGAAACTGACAACTATAGCTATGGGAACAGTTATAAAAGGCACAGTTGATGTAGAAGGAAGTTTAAGAGTAGATGGTACTATAGAAGGAAATGTTTCCTGTCATAAAACCATGATATTGGGTCCACAAGGAACAATCATAGGAAATGTAACCTCTGTTTCTGCAATATTACATGGTATCCTGAAAGGAGATATACATACGGAAGAAGAATTAGTGTTGAAATCAGGATGTTCAATGAAAGGAGATATTTACACTTGCAAGTTAGAAATAGAACCGAAAGCACTCTTTAACGGTGCTTGTAAAACAATGGAAGAAAATATACAGCCACAAGGACAATCACTTGAATAATCCCAGATCAATCTGACTTCATAATCATAAGATCGGCTTGCACCAGATGTAACCTTTTTCTTTCCTAAGGATAAAGTCACCGGATTAGATGTAAACGCAAATTTCCACTATGTATTTAACTTTAAAGAAGATGGCCAGGAGTTTTCCGTTTATCCCCTTGCCGGCATCGGTATGCAAAACAATTTTTATAAAAAAACAATGTTGAAATAAAAGGGAAAGAGATTGAAATAGATCGAAGCAACTCTACTAAATTTGCTTTCAATCTGGGAGGAGGAATCACTCTTCCACTTTCCGAACACAGTTATTTGAATGCCGAAGCCAAATTTATGTTTGCCAAAGATGATAACGTAGTAATCATGTTGGGTTACGGATATAAATTCTAAAAACGTAATCATGTAGTCAAAATGTAACGGGAATTATCCTAAATCCTGAATAATTCCCGTTTGGTATATAAACCACTTTACCATCGAAAAATACAATAAATCTATAAAGACATCACCGTACTTAATTATTAATTCGCAAAGTTATCAACAACGTTATCAACAGGTTATTCTAAAGTTATTAACAGCCTAAAACCTTCATTATCATATATTTGAAATCCATACACACAGTTTATCATAATTACAGATTCACAGACCTACCAACATACTCACCTCACTGCCCTTTCAGATACTTGATAGTCTTAAAAGGAATACCCTCTTTATTGCATAGCTGAAGTATATAAATCTCTTGATTAAGTTCTTTCAAATCATCCCAATTGGTTATTTGCATCATATATTTTCCTTCTTTCGTATATATGTTTATAACAGAAGCATTTACAAAATCGCTATGTATTGTTTGTATCCCTGTTATATCACTCTCCAAGGTTATAATAACCTCATCTTCGCCATACTCATTGTAAACATGAAGCCAAACCCATGCACAATCAAATGTATTAATACCACTTCGGCACACATGGGCAACAAGGGGTTCTTCAATCGTTTGTATTTCCAAGAAAGGTGAATATTCCTCTCTAACTCCAACTTCCAAAAAATCAGAACCAACATAGCGAACCGTAAAATCAATGCTGTATGCAGTATTCGTTTCATTTACCGTTTTTATGATTTCACTATAAGATATAATGTGAGGTTTCAAATCCAACATTATATTATATGAAGCTACTGACTCTTCCCCATCAATGAAACAACTAAATACAATCTTCCCACTAATGCAATGATCTGCATCTATATCATAGAGATCTTTACTCTCAACTATAGGGATCGTAAATATATCATTTTGGGATGTAGCAATGATGGTCTCTCCACCACCTTTCAAAGGCAAAGTATAAGTCCACTGCGGCTCACTAATAAAATGATCCGTGTTATTTTCAATGCTAAAGTTATAACTTTCATAAGCAGAAGCAAATCCATCCTCTTCAATTCTTCCACATACAATCTTCAAGCCCGATTGTTCTTGAATCTCTCTTCCAGTAGGCGACATCTCTGAAAGCTGGCTATTAATCGGCAAAGATTCTGTATCGTTCTTTTGCGCAAAGAGAGTACAACTAAGACTAATTAACAGCAGCATGATAATTCGTGCTTTCATACACTTTCCTTTTTAAATTTAGTTATTTGAATTTTAGAATTATATCATAATAATTAAACACCAGCAAGTTTATCAGGCATTCCCCCCAACCTTATGATTACAAAGACCTTAAGCTATGATTAAATATCCGACTACCCAACTGATATAAACACAAACTTACAAACAGATTCACCTCACTACCCTTTCAGATACTTGATAGTCTTAAAAGGAATACCCTCTTTATTGCATAGCTGAAGTATATAAATCTCTTGATTAAGTTCTTTCAAATCATCCCAATTGGTTATCTGCATCATATATTTTCCTTCTTTCGTATATATTTTTATGACAGAAGCATTTACAAAATCGCTATGTATTGTTTGTACCCCTGTTATATCAGAATCACCTATCAAGTTCTTCAACGTTATAGTAATCTCATCTTCGCCATACTCATTGTAAACATGAAGCCAAACCCATGCATAATTAAAAGCATTAATACTACTTCGGTACACATGGGCAACAAGGGGTTCTTCAATCGTTTGCATTATCAAAGAAGGCGAATATTCTTCTCTAACTCCAACTCTCAAAAAATCAGAACCTACATAGCGAACCGTAAAATCAATACTGTATGCAGTATTCGTTTCATTTACCGTTTTTATGATTTCACTATAAGATATAATGTGAGGTTTCAAATCCAACATTATATTATATGAAGCTACTGACTCTTCCCCATCAATGAAACAACTAAATACAATCTTCCCACTAATGCAATGATCTGCATCTATATCATAGAGATCTTTACTCTCAACTATAGGGATCGTAAATATATCATTTTGGGATGTAGCAATGATGGTCTCTCCACCACCTTTCAAAGGCAAAGTATAAGTCCACTGCGGCTCACTAATAAAATGATCCGTGTTATTTTCAATGCTAAAGTTATAACTTTCATAAGCAGAAGCAAATCCATCCTCTTCAATTCTTCCACATACAATCTTCAAGCCCGATTGTTCTTGAATCTCTCTTCCAGTAGGCGACATCTCTGAAAGCTGGCTATTAATCGGCAAAGATTCTGTATCGTTCTTTTGCGCAAAGAGAGTGCAACTAAGATTAACTAACAGCAGCATGATAATTCGTGCTTTCATACACTATTTCCTCTTTTAAAAATTTAGTACTGGAAAAAAACGGTCGATCCCCCCACATCCATTCACTTTTTGTCATCATCTTCCATGTATCACAAAAATAGTAGTTTTTCTCATTCTTTCACCTTTTTAACTCAAGACATACAGCCGTATGTACTATTCTGTCTAAAATGGCATCTGCAAACATTTAATACATTGATTGAAAACATTTATAATTAAAGAGTCACTGAAAAGAATATTCTTCTCCCAATGACTCTCCGTTCATATAAATCCTCCCTCAAGAACTTTATAAGAACTTATTTTATGAATTTCGTATTATAGGATTTACCATCTTCGTCTGCAACCTGCAAGCCGTAAACACCTTTACCTAATGAGTTAATATCAATATTATTATCAAGAACTTTACCTTCTTGTACTATCATCGAGGAATTCAAATCCAAGACTTTATAATCTGTTATCAACTTATTGATATTTCTCTTACGGCTATTTCTCAGTTCTAAAGATATAACATTTTTATCTACGCGTGAGCTTAAAGTATACGTTGCCGGCACTAATGGGGACACAAGCAATTGTTCACTAATAGTTTCTCCATTCTTGTTCATCGCACGCAATCTAAAAGTTGTACTATACTCTTTATCAACCGATGCAATGAAATAGCCAGCTCTTATATCCTCAACATAGAAAGTAAATGGCACTGGAGATCCTTCTTCCAACTGTTCTACCAAGATACTTTCAGTCCCCTCCACATTCTGAAATGCAATTTTCACATCAGCATAATATTCATCATCCGAAGCTCTGGTTTGTGGCATTACTTTAGAGAATGCCAACTGAGGCTTCTGAGGAAGATAGTCCAAAAGGAAATAACGAGCAAACGTAGAAGCACCGGGAATAGCCTGCCCAGGAAAATAATAGTCTATGTCAATATGAAGCAACTTACAGCGTAAATGACCATCACTTGATCGAATATAGTCCAATGCTTTCACCGGATCTATTTCAGAAGTAGAGAACTCTAACTCAGGTATCATACGATATTCCTTTTTTAATAAATCCCATGTCCCATCCTTTCGTAAAATGGACAAACTCCATCCTAACAGTGGGTGGTTAAGTTCTATATTTAGTTCCGGATAATTCCGAAATTGACTTATGTAATTATAAACATCTTCATTAGATGATTGATCTACATAATTTGATCTTATAGAATTGCGAATAGGAACCTGGTTCACACCCTTATTTGCGTTTATTGTAAAAGACAATTGCTTGCCATACTCTTCTACTTCATCCGTAGATGTAGAGGCTATATTTCCTTGCCCACCTCCACCTCCTCCAACAGCAATATCAGTATACCAACCCATAGCTTTCAGAAAAGGTCTAAACCATTTACCAATATTACGTATAGAAGTTCCTCGCGGTAAATCCGGTTGCATCAATCGTGTTTCAGTATTTGCTTCATCAGCTTTGAAAAAAGACAAAGAACGTCCATTCTCAAATATAGAGGGAGAATACAAGCCATATGAGTCTCCGTAAGAATATTCGATGATTGCATTACCTGAAGTAGCGCGATTATATGCACTTATCGGATTATATTCTTGTGAAAAGATATCAAAATCTGGCGACAATACTTTTTCATCATATAAAAGAAGGGTTTGTTTTTTAAAATCAAGAATTTTATTTGTATTATCACCATGAGGACCAAAATAAAAACCGAATGTTTTACAAATTTCACGTAATACAATCGTTACAAAATCATATTTATCTTCTTCTACAGAGTCTAAAGAATAAGAAAAAATATCATTATCACTAAAAGTTATTATTCCATCAGGTTCATCAAAATAATCCAATGAAATTTTAATTCCATCAAGCCCATTATCTCTAAATCTATACTTTATTGTAGGTTTTACAACTCGTTCAAGAAGAGCAGCACCACCTGGAGACATATTACAAGTATCAGTACGAAGAGCCGTTTTAGCTATCACATTATTTCCTCTCAATTTACCAAATTTAGCCATTATTTTAAGCGGCAATACAGTAGGCATTTGCTCCTCTAAAAGCCGACAAGCGTATTCAAAAGCACTTTTTCTTTCCAAGTTTTGTTCCCATTCTTCACCTTCATACTGAACTTGAATAACCGTTCCACCTACAACTTCACGTACTATTGGTTTAGGAAAAGTTTCCTTACGAAAAAAATCAGCACCAAAGCTAATTGACTCAATCTCATCTTCTTGTGCATAAGAAAGGGTTGCTAATCCAAACACAAAAAATAATAGTAATAGTCTGTTCATAATCCATGTTTTTTATAATTAATACATCATCTATTTTTTACCATTTTGAATGTTAACCTCTTTTTAGAGTAATTGTCTTTATATGAAACAAAATAAATACCTTCCACCAGATTTGAAACATCAATATTCCTCATTGGCATCCCAACATATTTTACAAGTCGTCCTTTAGAATCATAGATAGATACAGGGAAGATAGCATCCATACCCTCTTGTACGTATAATATATCCTTTGCTGGATTTGGATAAAATGGTACATTCTCCATTTTAATAGTCGGAATGGATGTAGCTACTTTGGAATTCCACAAAGTATCTTTGCATTCAACCATTCCACTATAGTTAACTGCCCAAAATCTAAAACAGCGATCTCCATCATAAAACTCCAGAAGCCCCACTCCCTTCTCAGCGTCAATATTAGGCTCAAAATAAGAGGACAACATATTCCCCGTAAAAGAAGCATCTTGCTCAACTATATATACATACTTAGTTCTACAGGAATTAATCTGTATTGTTATATACCCATCTTCATAAATATTCCATTGTTCATCATAATCACTCCAAGTAATATCCAGTACTTTTATTTTAGGTACAGAAGGAAGCACATTTATATAAAAGATCTTATCAAGTTGTATCTTTCGTCCCTGATATTCCCCCTCAAAAGTTATTTTCCCTTGAAAATAAACAGAGCTATCATTCTCTACAGTATATCTTTTATATTCAGGTCCAGAATATTCATATGCCGACGAATCTATAATAATTCCATAATCTATAGAAGTAGCGTTCTTTATAATTACATAATTTCCTTGCTGTGCTTCAACACCAAAGCTCCATTTACAAACATCAGGAACTATATTCTCCCCGAACTTATCCACTACATGAAAAGCACAACTATCATCAAGTAATAAAGCACCGTATTTATCCAAAGATACATTATCCAACTTTACCACTGTACCTGAAAGGGCATAATCAGTTTGGGCATAGATATTAAGAGAACAAACAAAAGCCAACGTTAAAACAGAAAGTATTCTCATCGATATATCTTTTTAGTTACTACCTCTCCATCTGCATATGTAATCATCATGATATATATCCCTTTCGATAAATGATTAACATCCTCATAGTCTTTTGTTTGAAGAATAATTCTCCCTTGTATATCTCGTACTTCCATATATACAATATTTGAGTTAGCTATAGGATTTCTTATCTGAGTAGAATTATTCATTAAATTCAATTGACTTGGAATTTCAACAGTATAATATGCTTTTCCTATTTTATTACTTATCCTCAAATCAACCCAAGACGTTCCTATCATATAAATGTATTCAAAACGAAGATGGACGATATACGGAATATAAAAAAAATGAGTATCAACTATATCACTATACTCTTCAGATTTTTCCACATAAAGATAATCTGCTCCAGTATAGATAACTGTTAAATCAAGATTATAAAACTTTGATCCAGGAATTGGAGTTATAGCATCCACTTTCACCGATATAAAAGTTGGTTTAGTAGCAAGGTAAACATAAAACACTTTAAACATTTTCGTCCCATTAACTGTAGCACTCAAACTTATCCTACCTTTAATATCACCATTAATATTTCTATAATATTTTGTTAAATCATCGACTTTATCTATACTAAATTCTGAAGATTTTCCTACTTTAATAGAATCAAACATCATCTCATTGTTCAGCAATTCATACTTCCACGAATAATCTGTAATATTTCCGGAAGTTGTTTCTGCATGAAAGCCATAACTTTGAAAAGCAGAAGCCATTCCTGTAGCATCTATATTTGCTGCTATAATTTTCAGACTATTTTCCGGTTCTCTCCAACCAATCGTTTTAAGAACTTCTAATGTCTTTTCATCTATTTGTTGATTTTTATCTCCGATTCGCACATCATATGACATCAAATCACCTTCCGTATCAAAATAGCTCAAATAATTATAACCTTGAAACTCAGGTGAAGCATATAATTTTAAATTATTATTATCAGGAGTTTTATAATAGACATTATCACCTTTTACAAACGAAATAAGCTCCTGGCTCGTACGTCCATTATTGGGCATCTCATTTAAACGTACATTATTAGAATTAACAACCAAATTATCAAAGGGAGAGAAATATTTTCTCGTAAAAAAAACAATTCCTTTTGTAGAGTTATTAACAACAGAAGATCCAAATCCCAACGACATAGCAATAGCGCGCAACATTGCCGTTGTCAGATTTTTCTTATTCGTAACTTCTCCACTAAAACTATAATCCCAATCTACATCATCATTGATTTGAATTATGGCATCTTCCTCTCCAGTCCGCTTTCCATCAATTAAGAAATTTATAAAATAACTTTGAGGATATGCCTCATTGGTCCCCGACAATAAAGTGTATTTTACCTGAGCAGCAAAATCAGCAGCTTCCACTCCCATCCTTTCTCTCTCAAACCTTAGAATTATCTTTTTAGGAATATATAGTTTCTCCTCCCACAGTTGTGCGGCAGCCCTTATGCAACATTGCATTTCCTCACTCATTCCACCTCCGAACTGCACTTCAATAACTCCTCCAAAATCACTACTCAAGCGTTCTGTACGTAATAAACAAGGTTTTATTGTCTGCGCACTTACAGGAGAAGTATCCAGACGTCCTTCAAATACAAGAATTGTATCTTGTTGAGCCATCACTAAACCTATGCCTTGCAGAGTCAAAAGGCTGACTAAAATCAATAAATATTTTTTCATCGCGTCAAGTATTAGCAGAAATCATTTTTTATTGTAATCAAAATAGGAGCTATTTATTTTACTTCAAACACACCGTAAATATATCCTCCATACGAATTTGTTAGTTCTAACAAATAGACTCCAGGAAAGTAATCCTCAACAGAAATACTATATTTCTTAGGATTATTAATCAGAAGAGAATGAGAATATACAACCTGATTAGCTTTGGAAATAGTTATCGAGACATCACCTGCAAATTCCTGAAACTCGAGAGAAATAATAGAATTTTCAAGAGATGCAGTTACAGGTATAAAAGGCATGGAACGATGACCTTTATCTTCACTATCATCACCTTTCCAATGACCAGTAAAAGAAATTTGCCCCCATGGCGAAATAAAATCATCGCCATTCTCATGTGCAACAACTGTACAACTAAGACAAACTAACAATAGTAGGACAATCCGTGCTTTCATTTTCTGTTGTTTTTATGTTTCTGTTACACAAAAGTAGAACATTGGGTTCAATGAACAAAAAATAAGGCATGGACTAAATTTTAGCATATATATATCTACAAATCAATAAAATAGATATCAAACAACTTAAAATAAGTGGACTATTTGAGTTTATCACTCTGACATTTGTGCAAAAAATCTTCTACAGATTCATCTTTTGCTAACTTTAAACGCTCCTTTAAACGCATCTTAGCTTTAAATATCGTATGATTATCTTTACTATCAAAGAGAATCTTCAATTCTCTTGTAGTAAATCCTAAAAACAGAAATGTTAAAAGTTTAATATCATGCTTTGTTAATTGACTACATTCTCTCTTCAACTTGATCAGAGAGTTGCTATAAAGACAATTCACTAAATCAAATATTTTATCCCACTCTTCAGGAGTTAGTTTTTCTACAAGTACCTCCCCACTCTTTAGCATCTTAATCAATGTACTAACATCAATTTTACTACGCAATTTCTCATTTTCTGTGATCAATACTTTCATTTTTCGGGACAACTCTTCTACCTTACACTGTACACTTGTTTCATTCTTCTGTTGTTTATACGCTCCGATTTCATTCTGATAAGAGGCTATTTGCTTATTATTTTTTTCAATAACCTTTCTGGTTTGTATAACTTCTAATTTTGCACGCCCATATCTTGCATAGAAAAAATATACTATCCCAGAAAACAAAATCACAACAATCAGATAAATAATATGTAAGACCCTCTTCTCTAATTTACCCCGTAACACTTCGGTTTCAAATTCTTCCTTTTGGTATTTAGCCTGAAGCTGTACCAACGCTTCTCGTTTTCTATCATTTTCAGCTATATATAATAAGGAGTCCGATCGTCCTTTCAAAATGAGAGCTTGCTCATAATCATGATCAGCTTTAGCCAATTTTGCTAAGCATTCATAAGCTTCAGAACTGGTGAATAGATTATCACTATCCAAACAAAGTTTCAAGTACTTCTCTGCATCTTGTTTTCGCCCCATCATCTGATACAAACGTCCTAATGACATATAATGAAGCACAAACATATCTTTATCAGGCTCTTCATCGAGAATCCTCAGAAAAACCTTTTCAGCCTTTAAATATTGCTTTTCAAAACAATACATCTTTCCCAATATCTTGGAACCATTGATTTTTAACCGGACAGGATTATTCGTAAGTAATTGTAAACTTGTCATAACACACTGGTAGACACTATCCATCTCTTGCTTTAAGAAAAAAGAAGTTCCCATTGTCTGATAGGCGTAGGCCACGCCCAATGTGTCTTTCGCCTGATAATAATAGGAAATGGCTTGGTGGCAGCAGTGAATAGCTTCATCATAAAGTGATTGATCGCGATAAAAAAACGACATATCTGCAAGCATCAATCCCATTATCTTATGCTCTTTCGTCTCTTTCAAAACTCGCCGGGCTTCCCAATAGACTTTCATAGCCCGCGTGGTTTCCCGTTTTCCTTGAAGTACACGTCCATAATAATACAATGCTTTACCATATTTACTTTTATCCTTTTTCTTCTTGAAATAATCGATAGCAAAAGTAATAGAAGAGTCAGCAGACATATCCATATAATTCTTATCGCGTGCTTGAGTCAGTAACAACACATAATCTGCACGTTCCTGACCTGACAACTTATCGGGACAAGATATTTTCCTTAATAGATTTAATGCACTATCAGGGTATACTTCCATACACTGCTCCGCTTGCCGAAGAGTTACTATAACCTCTTCTGGTGCAGAGGAACAAGCAACGAAAGCTGCAATGAGAAAAGACAAAAAGAAAATGCGATTATATTTCATTCGTAAAAATGATTAAAAGTGAAGGTTTTACGGGCAGATCTTCTTCGTTACTACTTTTCCATCTGAATAGGTAATCGTCACAATATACATTCCTATCGATAGATGATTAACAGCCTCATAATTTTCTGTTTGAAGGAGAAGCCTTCCTTGCATATCCCTTACTTCAACTTGTGAAATGCTTGATTCTGCTGTGACTTCTATGATCGGATCGGGATTCAGCTGACTCGGTATTTCTACCATATAATACGCTTTTCCCACCTTGTTTTTTAATTCTATCTCAACCCAAGCCATTCCTATCATATAAACACCTTCAAAATGTAATTTAGTAAGATAAGGTTCATAGACATAAGCACTTTCTCCAAAACTACTATTTTCCTCTGTTTTAAAAGCATAAAGAAAATCAGTACCTGTATATATTAGCGCTATATCAAGATTATAAAATCGTTTTTGAGGAATTGGAGTTATAGCTACTTTCACCGATACAAAAGTAGGTTCGGTAGCAAAATACACATAGAATGTTTCAGACTTCTTTTTCCCATCGGCAGTAGTAGCAGTCAAACTGATCTTACCCTTAATATCTGCATTGATATTCTTATTATACTTCGTTACATCATCTATCTCATCTATACTGAAATCAGAAGAATCTCCTGTTTTGATAGTGACAAAATTCATTTCGTTATCCAGTAGTTCATACTTCCATGAATAATTCGCTATACTGCCTGAAGTGGTTTCGGCATGAAAATTATAGCTTTGAGAAGAAGAAGCAATACCCGTATCATCAATGCCTTCTGCTATTATCCTTAAATTACTTTCAGGTTCCTCCCAGCCAATTGTTCTGAGAACTCCCAATACTATCTCATCTATTTGCTGAATCTTATCTCCTGTCCTGGTATTGTATGACATCAAGTCACCATCAAAATATAGATAATTCAAGTAATTATAACCTTGGAACCTGCGAGAAGTATACAACCTGAAGCTTTCATTAGCAGACGTTTTACAATAAACACGCTCTTCCGACACAAATGAAGAAAGTTCCTGGCTTGCAACTCCATTATTCGGCATTTCATTCAGACGGACATTATTGGAATCAACAATCAGATTATCAAAAGGAGAGAAACATCCCTCTATAGAAAAGATAATGCCATGTGATACATCATTTACAACCGATGAACCAAAGCCTAACGAGATGGCAATGGCACGTAACATGGCTGTTGTGAAATTCTTCTTATCCACAGCCTTTCCGTTAAAACTATACTCCCAATCCGTGTCTTCATTAATCAGGATAATAGCATCCTCGTCATATACACGTTCGTCATCAGTTAAGAAATTCTGATAATAACTATTGGGATATGTTGTTTTCGCATCGGGGAATGACGTATATCTCACCTGAGCCTGAAAATCGGCAGCTTCTGCTCCCAACTCTTTTTTCTCAAACTTCAAAACTACATTTTCAGGAATATATAACTTTTCTTCCCAGAGTAGAGCGGCGGCCTTTATACAATGCTGCATTTCATCATCTATTCCGGCTCCACATACTACTTTAATCACTCCTCCAAAATCACTACTCAAACGTTCTGTTCGAGGCAAACAAGGTTTCATGATTTGCGATCCCCATGGAGTAGTATTCATATGTCCTTCGAATACTAAAATTGTATCTTGCTGAGCCATAGTTAAACCTATGCTCTGTAGTGTCAACAAACCAACCAAAACTAACAAACATTTTTTCATAGTTTTAAATATTAGAAGAAATAAACAATATTCAGTACCAGAACAATAAATGTCCTCATCGACAAATCTTCCTCGTTACTACTTTTCCATCCGAATAAGTAATCGTCACGATATACATTCCTCTCGATAGACGATTAATATTCTCATAATTTTCAGTTTGAAGAACAAGCCTTCCTTGCATATCCCTTACTTCAACCTGTGAAATACTTGATTCCATTGTTACTTCTTCTATGGAATCAGGTTTCATCTGATTGGGAATTTCAACTGTATAAGACGTTGTTCCCACATTGTTCTTTAATTCTAAAACGACCCAGACTCTTCCACCCTTGTAAATATTTTCAAAGTGAAGATGAACGATGTACGGTTCTTGATAAGAACGCGATCTAATTGCAATGCTGAACTCTTCATAGAGTTCTGCATAAAGAGATTCAGCACCACGAAATTCGGCTGTTAGGTCAAGATTATAAAAATTTGATCCGGGAATTGGAGTGATGGCATCTACAGTCACGGAGATAAAGACTGGTTTATCCGTCTCTTCCAAAGCAGTTGACCGAAATTCCTCTGATGTATTTAAATCACCTTTCATGTCACGAGACATCACAAAGCTTGTGCCCTGTAGTGTCAACAAACAAACCAAAATCAATAAATATTTTTTCATAGCTTTAAATATTAGTAAATAAGGAAACTCTATCACAACGATAACAGAAGCAGTTTGCTTCACTCCCAGACATCAATCATAAGTATATCCTCCTAATATTCCTATGATACAGAATAGCATAACATGAAAGTTACAACATAAGGCAATCTATAATTATGCCTCACTTGTAACTAAGTAAGATATCAAACTTTACAAAAGTAATAAAAATTAAAAGGAACGAGTCTTTTATCTTTGAATAATATGTAATTTTTTAAGTCAGAACAAACAGAATAATATAAGTTTCAAAGAGTTTCAATACGTTGAGAAAAGATTCTCAATATATAGAGAAAAAATTCTCAACGTATTGAGAAAAGATTCTCAATGCATTGAAACTATTTTCTCAATACATTGAAACAAACTGTATCATGCTTTCAACCGAATAACAAACCGACTACCTTTGCCCAACTCGCTCTCTACAGTCAACGTGCCGCCATGTGCTTCTACGAAATCTTTAGAGATGGAGAGTCCCAGGCCACTGCCTTGCACTTTAGTGCCGGGTACACGAAAATAGCGGTCAAAAATGCTCTGATGATAACGAGGATCGATACCTTTACCAAAATCCTGTACATAAAGCTCTATCTGGTCACCTTCTTGCTGAGCACCAATAACCACACGTCCGTTCTCTCTTGAATAACGAATGGCATTACTTAGCAGATTGGTAAGTACCCAGGCTATTTTTTCACTATCTACAAACAATTTGCCGATCTTCTCTTCCGGGTATTCCACTTCAATCTGTATATTGAACTTATCGGCCTGAACCTGGTTGGCCTTGATAGCATATTCAATCAGTTCAATGGGCTTCGTGATCTTAGGCATCATCTGGAGTTTTCCGGCTTCTACCTGAGTCATATTCAGCAGTTCGCCGGTAATCTCCAACAGGCGCTGGCTACTGTCTTTAATGCTCTTAGACAGCTGTTCCTGCTCTTCATTCAACGTACCCACACGTTTATCTTCCAGTAGTTGAAGGCTCATCATGATAGCAGAAATAGGAGTCTTCAACTCATGGGAAATGGTAGAGATAAATGTGGTTTTAGCTGAATCCAGCTCTTTAAATTCGGTGATATTCTTCAGAAGGATAACATCGCCCAACTTATGAGGTTCGTCTTTATCGGCATTGGTATTGTTGATAGGGATATAGGCAGCCTTGAAATAGCTCTCTTTATTATCTGCATAAATTTTCAATGGTTCTTTCTTATCGCCGGGGCTAACGAGTTCGCGAATCAAGCGACGGAGAAGGTCATTCTTCAAAGAAAGCTCTTCGGCAGATTGGCGGATCACGTTTTCTCTTTTCAAATTGAGCACATTCAGTGCCTCGTTGTTGATGAAAAGAATTTCACGCTCGGTATTCAATCCGATAATAGGCTCATTGATACTATTGACAATGGCTTCCAGAAACTTTTTGGCTGAAAGGATATCGGCAAGCGTACTGGCCCGATACTCAGTGAGACGTTCTGCCATACGATTAAAACTATCAGCAACTTCCCTGAATTCTTCACTGCTTTTCATATCAAGGCGCTTTTCGTAGTTATGATTGGCTATTTCAAGAATACCTTGTTTAAGCTCAAGAATAGGTCTACTAATGGAACGCGGTAACCAAAAAAGCAGAACCAGACCTGTGAGTACACAAATACCTCCTGTAACAGAGATCCATAATAAAGCCCGTTCGAGGGCAGGCAGTGCAGCAGGACTGTCGGGGTCCGTAGCAGTCAGTAGCTGTAGGTTGACAACAGATAGAGTTACCAATAAAATAATCATTCCGGCCAGTATCCCGATTCCGAAAAGCAATTTCGTTTTTATATTCATGATTTAAAGAAGTTTTTTAGTTTGTGAGTTCGTGAGTTCTTTAGTTTACTTACAAACTCATTCCACTGCAAGTATAATCAAATCTACGTTTGCTTGTGCCAGATTTGCCAAAAACTTTTTATAGGCGAACACTGCACAAAGGGCATTCGAGACACGTAAGCGGGGGCTTCCCATACAGATAGTTGTTATCTGCCTCTCACGACACGTCCGGACAATGCTTCCAAGTACATCCTTCGACTGTACCTGAACAACTTCTCCCCCCAACTCAGCTACCAATTTAAAATGATTTAATAAATGACGTTGGCTGGCAAGATCTATCCGGTCCATACTCTCACGGGGCGTCTGCACATAAAGGGCAACAAAGGTGGTATTGTAACGGGTGGCCAGACGGGCTGCTTTACGGATAATACGCCGGGGCGTCTTTTCATGGCTGCTAATACAAGCCATAAACTTTTCATGCCGGACACCCATACTCATTACAACTTCGTTCTCTACTTTTTTTTCTACACGCAACGCTACCTCTTTCAGAGCGAGTTCGCGTAACTGAAGGATATTCTCCGTTTTAAAGAAGTTATTCAAAGCTACCTGAATTTTATCCGGACGATATATCTTTCCGGCTTTCAAACGGGTTATCAGTTCCTCGGCGGTAAGGTCGATATTCACCACTTCATCTGCCTCTTGTAACACACTATCGGGAACACGTTCTTTTATTTCGATGCCGCAAATGTCCTGCACTTCTTCGTTTACACTCTCGATATGCTGAATGTTAATGGCAGAGATTACATTAATACCCTCATCGAGCAGTGTCAGTACATCCTGCCAACGTTTCTCGTTCAAACTACCTTCAACATTGGTATGTGCCAACTCATCTACAATCACGATTTCCGGGTGGATACGGATGATGGTTTCAAGGTCCATCTCTTCCAGTTCTTTCCCTTTATAAAAAATCTTCCGCCGCGGAATCAGCGGCAAGCCCTCTATGAGTGCCTCTGTCCCGGCACGCCCATGTGTTTCGATGTATCCTATCTGCACATCTACCCCGTTATCGAGTAAATCATGTGCTTCCTGAAGCATACGATAGCTCTTACCCACACCGGCAATCATCCCGATATAGACTTTAAATTTTCCCCGGCGTGACTTCTTTATCAGATCCAGGAAATGCTGTACACTCTCTTCTCTATCCATACTTCTATATATCTATTTTTCAACCCCATAAAGCTGTGTCAAAAGTCTAAAAAAGCTATCAAGCTGCAATTCAATAATGCGGATTAACGCAAATTATCGCAGATTTAATTTAATCTTTGCGTTAATTTGCGTTTTAATAATAACGAGTTTTACTTTTTACACATCCTCAAGATACTAATTAGTTATGCCAGAGTTTAGTTAGGGTTTTAAAGTAATGCCGAAAACCAAATGGGCATCTTCCATACGTGGATTCCAGATGGCTTGTGCAAAAACCGGCAGGGAAAACCGATCACTAAACCGGATGGCAGTTGTTCCTTTCAAAGCAATATTGGTCACTGCAAAACCATTGCAATTATACTGAGGAGCAGTGTAGGGAACAATGCCACACGTTACATTCAGATCTACTGTCTTCACACTGAACGGATAGTTGAGTTCCATATAAGAGGAATAATTCTGTTTCATTTCTCCCCGGTCATTCTCCTTTTTATCCTGTCCGGCAAACATCGTGTACCAGGCAATTGAAAGCGGAAACTTTTCAACCGGCAGCGTATAAGCCAATCCTGCTTCAAAGTGATGTGCTGTTTCATGGCTTTTGAATTTAAAATAATTACCCGTCCCTTGCCCGGGCCACCAAAGGTCTGCCACTGAAAGGGTCAGTCCTGTACTTCCAAAAGCATAAGCAGCGGTCAGGTCTATTTCTTTATTCGCTCTTCCTTCTGAGGCCTGACAACCATCGAAATCGGTTGATCCCCAGGCCGTCAATGAAAAGCCACCGATAGTAAAGCCTAAGGTTGGCTGGATACTGGTTCCGGTCTGATACATTCCACGCCATACATATGAACTGACTAAGTCGCCCTGTACGGTAAATTCCTGTGCCTGTGTGTTGGTGGTTGCCATTAAGCAACCAACTACAGCTACCAATGAACCTAAAAATACTTTCTTACTAAAAACCTTCATATACTACAATGTTTATTTTGCTTTTTCCAAAGCAATGTTCAGTTTCAATACATTCACTTTCTCTGTTCCAAAAAGTCCTAATAAGGGCTTTTCTATCGTTTTGTCGACAATCTCTTTTACCTGTTCCTCATGCATCCCACGTGCCTGTGCCACTCTTTTCACCTGTACATAAGCACAAGTAGGGGTGATATCCGGATCGAGTCCCGATCCACTGGCAGTTACCATCTCGGCAGGAACCTCACTACGGTTCAGGTAGGGATGATGAACGAGGAAGGTGTCAATGCGGGCTTCCAGTTCAGCCAGATATTCGGGATTCGTAGGCCCTTTGTTACTACCGGAAGAACTCGTAGCGTCATAGCCATCTCCGGCACAGGAAGGACGACCCCAGAAATAAATATCTTTTGTGAAATTCTGCCCCACATTGGCAGCACCTACCACCTTACCATCCAATGTTGCCACTTCGGCATTTCCTTTATTCGGTCCTGCCACCTGTGCAAAAAGCCATAGAATAAGGACATAAAACACTGCAAAGAATACGCAGAACGCAAGCGTTATTTTAAATGATTTCAATAAAGTTTTCATCGTCATATTATTTAAAAGAATAAACTTACTACCAAATCGATCAACTTAATCCCGATGAAAGGTACAATTACCCCTCCCAATCCGTATATCAGCAGATTACGGCGAAGCAGTGCACTGGCACCTATCGGTTTGTACTGTACTCCCTTCAAAGCAAGTGGAATCAGGATCGGAATAATGATAGCATTGAAAATTACAGCCGACAGAATAGCACTCTCCGGACTATGCAAGCCCATGATATTGAGCGCTGCCAACTCGGGGATAGCCACCATAAACAAAGCAGGTACAATTGCAAAGTATTTGGCTACGTCGTTGGCTATCGAGAATGTGGTCAGTGTACCGCGTGTCATCAGTAGCTGTTTACCGATCTCCACAATCTCAATCAGCTTGGTAGGATCATTGTCAAGGTCTACCATATTACCGGCTTCTTTGGCCGCCTGTGTACCACTATTCATTGCTACGCCCACATTGGCTTGTGCCAGTGCAGGAGCATCATTCGTTCCGTCGCCCATCATCGCCACCAGTTTGCCGGCTTCCTGTTCTCTCCGGATGTATTCCATTTTATCCTCCGGTTTGGCTTCGGCTATGAAATCGTCTACTCCCGCCTTTTCTGCAATATATTTGGCAGTCAACGGATTGTCTCCGGTCACCATAACGGTTTTCACTCCCATCTTACGCAGGCGTTCAAAACGCTCCTGAATGCCCGGTTTGATGATGTCCTGCAACTCTATCACCCCGGTAACCCGCTGATTGACGCATACCACCAGCGGTGTCCCCCCATTGCCGGAAATAGCTGCAATAGTCTCTTCCACTTCCTTCGGAAAGGTGTTCCCGGCCTTTTCTGCAATCCGGCGGATAGCGTCAAATGCCCCTTTGCGAATCTGGGTACCATCGGACAGATCAACGCCCGAACATTTCGTTTCGGCAGTAAACTTAATCATGCGCGCACCGGTTGTGTTCAGGTTCCGCATTCGCATCCCCGACTCACGTCCCAACTCTACAATCGATTTACCTTCGGGAGTTTCATCGGATAGAGAGGCCAGCAGGCAGGCTTCCACAAACGCATGTTCATCTACTCCCGGTGCCGTATGGAATTTGGTCGCTTTACGGTTACCAATGGTTATCGTACCTGTTTTATCCAATAGCAGCGTATCAATGTCTCCGGCTGTCTCAACGGCTTTACCGGATTTAGTAATCACGTTGGCACGCAACGCACGGTCCATACCGGCAATGCCAATGGCAGAAAGTAATCCTCCGATAGTAGTCGGAATGAGGCAGACAAATAGTGAAAGAATGGCAGCAATAGAAATGGTTGTGCCCGGATGATCAATGTTAGTATAATCGGCAAAAGGAATCAGTGTGATACAAACAATCACAAATACCAGCGTAAAACCTGCCAGCAAGATAGTCAAGGCAATTTCATTCGGCGTTTTCTTTCGGCTGGCACCTTCTACGAGGGCAATCATCTTATCAAGAAAACTCTCACCCGGTTGCTGAGTCACCAATACTTTAATGTTATCCGAGAGTACCTTCGTTCCGCCCGTCACCGAGCTTTTGTCTCCTCCGGCTTCTCTGATAACGGGTGCTGATTCTCCCGTTATAGCACTCTCGTCGATGGAAGCTAATCCTTCAATGATCTCACCGTCGGCAGGAATCGTATCTCCGGCTTCACAAACAAAGACATCTCCTTTCTTTAGCTTTGAACTGCTCACGGTCTGAAGTTTCTCACCTGTCATCAATTTTGCAGGAGTCTCTTCACGCGTCTTACGCAAACTATCTGCCTGTGCTTTGCCCCGTGCTTCGGCAATGGCCTCGGCAAAATTGGCAAACAACAAAGTGGCAAACAGAATAACGAATACCAGCAGATTGTATCCGAATGAACCGTAATGATCTCTACTCAGGGAGAGGATGGTAACCACCAGCATAATAACCGTTACTATCTCCACTGTAAACATAATCGGATTCATCATCATCGTTCGTGGATTCAACTTCACGAATGATTGCTTTAAACTCTCTATGACTTGCTCCTTTTGAAATAAAGAAGCCGATTTATTCTTTTTCATACTCTTTACTTATAGACTAAAATGTTCAGCAATCGTACTCAAGGCGTGTACCGGGAAGAATGACAAAGCAGCGACGATAAAAATAACTGCAAACGTCATGACGCCGAAAGTTGCTGTATCTGTTTTCAATGTGCCGGCGCTCTCGGGGATAAACTTCTTCTGAGCCAGCAAACCCGCAATAGCTACTTGCCCGATGATAGGAATGAAACGACTGAGAATAAGTACAATACCGCAGGAATAGTTCCAGAAATAAGTATTATCACCCAAGCCTTCAAAACCGGAACCGTTGTTGGCAGCCGAAGAGGTAAACTCATAAAGCTGTTCGCTCAGTCCATGGAAACTGGGATTATTGAGCCAACCTCCTTCACTCGCCACAAAATCCGGATGATGTGTATACAAATAGCTGGACAGAGCTGTACCAACAAGAATCACGAACGGATGGAGCAGAGCCACAATGGTAGCTATTTTCATTTCACGGGCCTCTACCTTCTTTCCCAGAAATTCCGGGGTACGTCCCACCATTAATCCGCTGATAAATACAGCTATTATGATAAAGGTGTAATAGTTCATCCATCCCACACCAACACCACCAAACCAGGTGTTTATCTGCATGTTCAGCATCTCGACCAACCCACTAAGCGGCATAGTAGAGTCGTGCATACTATTTACCGATCCGTTGGAAGTCACCGTAGTTGTCACGCTCCACAGAGCACCGGAGGCTGAGCCGATACGTACTTCTTTTCCTTCCATGGCTCCACCGGACTGGGCAATTCCCATTTCGTCGATACGCGGATTACCACCCATTTCCTGGCTTACGTTGATAAAGACTCCTACCAGATAGGCTGCCAGCATAACTCCAAATATGCTATATGCCAGTTTCTTACGTTTAATGTAGAATCCAAAGGCAAAGACCATTGCCATAGGAATAATCAGGATAGACCAGCATTCTACCACATTGCTCAGGAAAGTAGGATTCTCCAGGGGATGTGAAGAGTTGACTCCAAAATACCCTCCACCATTCGTACCCAGCTGCTTGATCGGTACGATAGCTGCCGTAGGCCCTTGCGAAACCATTTGCTCCTGTCCTTCCAGTGTGGTTACTTTCATCTTACCGTCAAATCCCATCGGCGTACCCTGTAAGATAAGGATAAAGCCCACAATCAATGAAAGCGGCAACAGGATACGTGTACAACTCACTACCAGCAGTTGCCAGAAGTTACCAATTGTTTTCGTGGTTTTAGCAGCCATCGCCTTCATCATACCCGCCATAGCAGCCATACCGGTTGCAGCAGTTATAAACTGGAAGAGCATAATTACGAACAACTGCGTAAAGTAAGTCAGCCCGCTTTCGCCGCTATAGTGCTGCAAGTTGCAGTTGACCATAAAACTAATACAGGTATTGAATGCCTGATCGGGTGTTTGCGGTCCGTTCCCATCAGGGTTTAAAGGAAGCCATCCCTGAGAAATCAAAAGCACCATTCCCCAGAAGAACCAGAATGCATTCAGAATCAATAATGATTTGAGGAATTGTTTCCAGTTCATCTCTTCCTGCGGACGGATGCCGCATACTTTATAAATTATTCTCTCAACAGGAGCCATGAAGTCCGACCAGCTCTTCTCTCCTTTATAAACCTTAGCGATGTACTTTCCTAACGGATAGGCAAGTACCACCATCAGGATCACCTGTAAAACTACACCTAAAATTTCTGTATTCATTGCTTCATTAAAATTTTTCCGGTTTGATGAGTACGTACATCAGATAACCGAAGATTGCGATACCTATCACAAATAGTATTGTATACATAAATCTAATTCTCCCTTTCTTTAAATCTTCTCAAACCAATCCACACATTTCCAAAAGAGCCAGAAGCAGGCAAAGCCGCTCAAGAGGCAGAAAATAAATGATACTGTAATTCCCATGTTTTTACCTTGTTTTAATTGTTACTAATAGTTTTTACCTGATTTACGATGTGCCAATTGCGTGCCAAAAGCGGAAAGAAAGTAATAAAACAATAAGTATCAACAGATTATATCACAAAGCATTTAAAAGAAGAAACAGCGCTACCCTTCCATTTTGAAAAGGATTGCACTGTTTTGAAAGAATGGAAAGCGTTGTTCCATTAAAGGGTTCGTCAGGGATGTCGTAGACAAACCTATCGAAGCTCGTAGAGGAGCGTTGTTTTACATGTACATGTAAAGCCGTACGACATGTGCATGTCGTGCTGCTCCACATGTGCATGTCATGCTGCGTTACATGTACATGTAAAACAACGTTCCCCGGTGAGAAAAACAACGCTCCTCTACGAGATAAGGAAAGTATCCCGGTGAGTAAACACACGAAGAAAGGTGAGAGTGGCATGCCCTGCCAACGCAGCCCAATTGGCACATTGGCACATCAACATATTGCCACATTATTATAGTTTATATTCCTCGATTTTACGATACAACGTGGTAAGTCCTATTTTAAGCAGACGGGCCGCTTCTGTTTTGTTCCCTTTGGTATACTCCAACACACGGGCAATATGCCGGCGCTCCATGGCAGATAATTCAAAACTCCCCGGTACAGCCTCGTCAGACTGCTCATAATGGCAATTCTGTATTTCCAGTGGAAGATCGCATACATCCAGGCACTCTCCATCGCATACAATAAGGCTACGCTCTATCACGTTACGCAGTTCGCGTATATTTCCCTTCCACATTTGCTGGCAGAGTGCTGCAAGATATGCCGGAGACATCCCGGTCACCGGATGGGAGAGCTTTTCGGAGAAACTACGCACAAAAGCCTCAGCAAGAATTCTGATATCTCCCGCTCTTTCGCGGAGGGATGGCAAGTGTACCTGGAAAACCGAAAGACGATAGAATAAATCTTCCCGGAAGCGTCCGGCAGCAATTTCCTCCGGTAAATTCCGGTTAGTGGCAGCAATGATCCGGACATTCACCCGGGTGGGTTTCGTATCACCTATCTTTATATATTCGCCGGTTTCGAGAATACGGAGTAACTTGGCCTGTAATTCAAAAGCCATTTCCCCCATTTCATCCAAAAAAATAGTTCCGTTGTTTGCCTCTTCAAAAAGCCCTTTCTTATCTTTCAATGCCCCGGTGAATGATCCGGCCCTATGACCAAACATTTCACTTTCCAGCAAATCTTTGCTGAACGAAGAACAATTGACGGCCACGAAGTTCTGCTTGCCACGCTTACTGTTATAGTGTATAGCTTGTGCAAAAACCTCTTTACCTGTTCCTGTTTCTCCGGTCAATAACACCGGCACATCAGTCACAGAAACCTTCCGGGCCAACTGAACAGCCTCTTTCAACGGTTTCGATTCACCCAGAATAGACTCGAAGGAGTACATCTGCCCCACCTTCTTTTCCAGTTTTTCAAGGCGAACATTCATGCGTGCTTTCTCTACAGCCCTGCTGATAAGAGGGATAATCTTATTGTTATCATCTCCTTTGGTGATATAATCGAATGCACCATTCTTGATGGCCTGTACGCCATCCGGGATATTTCCATGAGCTGTCAACAGGATTACCTCCGTATTGGGAGCCGCCTTTTTGATAGTTACTACCAAGTCTACACCATTCCCATCGGGAAGAAATACATCACACAAAGCTACATCGGGGGAGTGAAGCTCCAGTTGTTTTAAAGCCGATTTGCAGTCTCCGGCCTGGCACACTTCATAACCTTCTAATTCCATCATTCGCGCCAACAGGCTGCGAATCTGGGTTTCATCATCGATAATAAGAATCTTACTCATGATTTCATAAGAGCGGTAAAAACAGGGTGCGCAAATATACAGCTTTTCAACAGACTGCCAAAGATTTTGGTATACCATTTGATTTCCACTTTCCTTTCATTTTGAAAGAAACCTCCATCGTTTCGAATGATAAACCAAAAGCCCTCAATGATGTATTATTCGCCCCCGGATACCTAAAATAGACTTTTTTTCCAACCATCGGTGAACTTTATCTATTTCTTTTGCGTTATTATTTCCAAAGGAAACTATTTACAATAAAAAGAAATATGAAGATTATCATCATCGGAGGTGTAGCAGGAGGAGCAACCACTGCCGCCCGAATCAGAAGAATGGACGAGACAGCAGAGATTATTCTCCTTGAAAAAGGAAAGTACATATCCTATGCCAACTGTGGGCTACCCTATTATATAGGAGGGGTAATCGCCGAACGGGAGAAACTCTTTGTGCAAACCCCGGAGGCTTTTTCCGTACGTTTTCGTGTAGACGTACGTACAGAGAACGAGGTCATTTTCATTGACCGGAAAAGAAAGACCGTAACCGTGCGTCTCAGTAGTGAAGACACGTACGAAGAGAGTTACGACAAGCTATTGATCTCTACCGGAGCTACTCCCGTTAAACCTCCATTGCCGGGCATTGACTCTGAGGGAATTTTCACATTACGCAATGTGAAAGATACGGACCGGATAAAAGAGTATGCCAACCAGCACGCTCCCCGGAGAGCCGTAGTAATCGGTGCCGGATTCATCGGACTGGAAATGGCAGAAAACCTGCATGCACTGGGAGCCAAAGTATCTATTGTAGAGATGGCCAACCAGGTGATGACTCCCATAGACTTCTCTATGGCATCGCTCGTACATCAACACCTGATGGATAAAGGGGTAAACTTGTATCTGGAACAGGCAGTAGCTTCTTTTAAGAAGACAGGCAGAGAGATAAAGGTTGTTTTCAAAGACGGACAATCCATACCCGCAGATATTGTAATACTCTCCATCGGAGTACGCCCGGAAACAACGCTGGCACGTGCTGCCGGACTGGTTATCGGAGAAGCCGGAGGTATCTCGGTCAATGACTACCTGCAAACTTCGGACGAATCGATTTATGCGATCGGAGATGCCATTGAATATCGCCACCCGATAACCGGAAAACCCTGGTTGAACTATCTCGCCGGTCCTGCCAACAGACAGGGACGTATTGTTGCTGACAATATACTGGGAGCTAAAATCAGTTATGAGGGTGCTATCGGTACTTCTATCGCCAAAGTTTTCGATCTGACCGTAGCTACTACCGGCTTACCGGGCAAACGGCTGAGGCAAGCTGAAATAGCCTATGCTTCTTCTACTACCCACTCGTCTTCGCATGCAAGTTATTATCCGGACGCTACGCAGATGAGTATCAAGATTACATTCGATAAGGAAACAGGAAAACTATACGGTGCACAGATTGTGGGTTATGACGGGGTGGACAAACGTATCGATGAATTTGCCCTGATCATCAAACATCAAGGCACCATCTACGACCTGATGAAACTGGAACAGGCCTATGCTCCTCCTTTCTCATCCGCCAAAGATCCGGTAGCCATTGCCGGTTATGTGGCAGAAGATATCCTGACAGGAACCGTAAAACCGGTTTACTGGCGTGACCTGCGCGACATTCGCCTGGAACATGAGTTTCTGCTGGATGTACGCACACCAGATGAATTCTCTCTGGGTTCATTGCCGGGAGCCATCAACATCCCACTGGACGAGATACGCGACCGCATAGATGAAATACCCAAAGATAAGCCGGTCTATGTGTTCTGCGCTGTAGGACTGAGAGGTTATCTCGCCTATCGCATACTCGTTCAGCACGGATACGATAAAGTCCGCAATCTGTCCGGCGGATTGAAAATATACAAAGCGGCCACTGCCCCGATCATCAGGAATGAGGGGGGTGATACTCCTGCCAGTAGGAAAGAGAGTGCGACACCCGTGTCCATTCAGGAAGAACCTGCCGTTCCTTCACGCACCGTTCAGGTAGACGCCTGTGGTATGCAATGCCCCGGCCCTATTCTGAAAATGAAAAAGACAATGGATACGCTTGTACCGGGTGAGCGCGTACAAATAACCTCCACTGATCCCGGCTTTGCCCGTGATGCAGCCGCCTGGTGTAACTCCACCGGAAACAAGCTGATATCCAAAGAGAGTGCTGCCGGAAAATCAATCATCGTTATCGAGAAAGAAGAACCCAAGGCTTGTAGTATAGTGACATCCTGTGAAGGTAAAGGAAAAACATTTATCATGTTCAGTGACGATCTTGATAAGGCATTAGCTACCTTTGTACTGGCGAACGGTGCGGCAGCAACCGGACAGAAGGTAACTATATTCTTCACTTTCTGGGGACTGAACGTCATCAAGCGTCTCAGTAAGCCTAAAGTAGAAAAAGATATCTTCGGAAAGATGTTTGGCATGATGCTGCCTTCGAGTTCCCTGAAGCTGAAACTGTCTAAAATGAGCATGGGTGGCATAGGTGGCAAAATGATGCGCTACATTATGCACAGCAAAGGGATCGACTCGCTGGAATCTCTTCGTCGTCAGGCATTGGAAAATGGTGTGGAGTTTATTGCCTGCCAGATGTCAATGGATGTAATGGGCGTGAAGAAAGAAGAGTTGCTGGATGAAGTTACAATTGGCGGCGTAGCCACCTACATGGAGCGTGCAGACAATGCTAACATCAACTTGTTTATATAAGTAAGAACATAAGAGTATGAAAACAATATGCATGATGCGCGATCTTTATAAAGCCTTAGCGGAGTTTGAAGCGCAATTCGAAAAAGAATATGACCTGTCACTCAATGAAGCAATGATACTATGTGCCTTACAGGAGGCGAAGGAAGAAATGACTTCTACTGCCCTCTCTGCCCGTACAGGTATGGCAACTTCACACACATCCAAAGTTATCAGAGCAGTGGAAGAGAAGGAATTGATAAAAAGAGCCTTAGGAAAGACAGACAAAAGGCAAATGTATTTCAGCCTGACCCCGAAAGGGAAAGAACGGCTGAAAGAACTCAACCTTGAAAAGGTAGAGGTGCCGGAGAGGCTGAAGGTAGTGATTAGTGAGTAGTGATTAACGATTAGTGATTAGTAGGCTGCGCTATCATTCTGCATAGTCAACTGTCAATTGTCAACTGTCAATTGTCAACTAAATAAGCGCAGCTTACTAATCACTACTCACTAAACCGCTAATCACTACTCACTAATCCACTCCTCTATCTGCGCTATCGCCCGAACCCTCATCGCTTCGGGTAATGTACTGATACGTGCCAGGTGGCTTCCGCCGGACTGCACAAATACATGGATATTCTTTTTCCCTTTCAGCCAGGTGACACCGGCTGCCGTCCATGGGTCATTCTGACCATAGATAAATATCATCTTCGGATCATTCTGTTTCAAGAACTTCACAATCTTCCGTCCCAGACGCTTATCAAATTTCATGTCTCCCAATTCCTCCGGAAGCATCAACCGGTGCAGGTAGTTCTTACTGCTTTTGATAGAAAGATATTTCTCAAACGGCTTTATATCATAGCCATAATAGCCCAACTCACGTGCAGCCTGCACAAAGAAGGATACGTTAGGACTGTCCTTTGTGAAATAAGAAGGTTCACTGATCTCCAGAAAATGCCGGAACACTTCATCGTCCGTATCCGTTACGGAAGGAATAGTACTCACTTCTGTCCCCCACTGCCACAACGCAAAGGAATATTCGAGCACACAATAATCATAAATCTCCTCCAACGGTGCACGGAAAACGTATCCCTTTTCAGCACAATACTTCTCAAAACGAGGCAGCAACGTACTTTTACGCTTCAACACTTCCAACTGGAAGTCTTCTATCGTCTTTCTCTCTTCTGCCGTAGATACCTGCCGTAAAAACGGTTCATGCCTTCCGTCTTCCACCCCATAACAAAGCGGAGCGACATAGGGTACCGAAACGTCTACATCATCGGGGAAGAATGCACGATACAACAACGATGTCTGCCCTCCTTTGCTGATACCGGTACTTATCCACTTCCCTGGATACAACGTTTTAAAAGCGGTAGTCACTGCATGCAAATCTTCTGCAGAGTTCTCAGCAGTCAGATATTTCCAGTCCCGAGGTTGCGGGGTAGACTCCAGAAAATAGCGGTGTTCCACAAATATCATATTGGCATTGAACAGCCGTGATAACTCCTCACGATACCCCGGACGCAACGCATAAGCAGCACCATAACCTTCAGTAACAATCACCGTTGGACGATCAAACCCGACATGTGCCACAATGACACGTTGACCGAACGAACCTTTTTCGGGACGACGATGATCCAGTGGTTGTGAGAAATACGCAACATATTTTTCAACAAATTCAGTAGTTTCCAATGGCTTCACACTATCCACGGAAGTTATGTTTTCTACTTTTCTTTGTAACGCTGTCTGTGCCGATAAATGGGTGGACAGGACAAAAAGTAAGAAAGCCAAAAGTGCTGCGTAGCAGCGGGGTAACGGTCTCATATGTATTCAGTTTTTAATTTCGTACAAAGATAGCCCCTCTAACAAAAAAGTCGGCCCATACTTTAACATTTTAACATTCACCTTTGCGAACCTTTTATAAAAGAAGTTGTTGTTTCTATCAAAAGCCTAAGGTACCAGGGCAGGATTTTTTTATTTAACCTAAACATTATAAAAGATATGAAGAGATTAATTCCTATTTTATTAGCGGTCTTTGCATTCGCTGCTTGCGAAAAAGACCCTGACATGGACAAATTGGACAATGATTATTTGGTGTATACCAACTACGACAAGAAGGCTAACTTCAAAGAGTTCACCACTTACTATTTGCCGGACAAAATTCTTGTAATCAGCGACAAAGAAGAACCAGAATATCTGGAAGGTGAAGCTGCACAAGAAATTCTTGCTGCTTATAAGAGCAATATGGATAACAGAGGCTACACGATGGCTGCTTCTAAAGAAGATGCTGACCTGGGTGTACAGGTAAGTTACATTAAGAGTACCTATTTCTTCACCGATTACGGACAACCAGAATGGTGGTGGGGATATCCAGGATACTGGGGCTCAGGCTACTGGGGTAACTGGGGTGGCGGATGGTATTATCCGTATGCTATAAACTATAGCTACAGTACCAACTCGTTCATTTCTGAAATTGTAAATCTGAATGCACCGGAAGGACCGAAAGAAAAGATTCCTGTTCTGTGGACAAGTTACATGACCGGATTGGTATATTCCAACAGTATGAACAAGGCACTTGCCGTAAAAGGTGTGAACCAGGCATTTGCACAATCACCCTATCTTACTAACAAATAATAAATAATCAGAACCGTTATGAAGACAATAAAATATATTTCATTGAGAGTGTTGGCTATAGCAGCTTTGGCTCTCGTCTTTGCCATGCCGGCAAAGGCACAATTATCAGATAATGGATACGCTAATATCGACTGGCAGTTCAATGTGCCATTGAGCAATGGATTTGCCGATGATGCCAGCGGTTGGGGTATGAACTTTGAAGGTGGTTATTTTGTAACCCCCAATTTGGGTCTCGGACTCTTCCTCAACTATCATAGCAACCATGAATATGTAGGTCGCGAAACTTTCCCGGTAAACGGCGGTAGTATGACCAGCGATCAGCAACATACTATTTTCCAGATGCCTTTTGGTGCTGCTGCACGTTATCAGTTCAACCGTGGCGGAGCATGGCAACCTTACGTTGGTGTGAAACTGGGTACTGAATATGCAAAAGTACGTTCTAATTATAATGTCTTTGAATCCAGAGATGAAAACTGGGGATTCTACGTTTCACCGGAAGTCGGATTAAACGTTTACCCATGGGCTTACGGTCCGGGTTTACACCTTGCACTGTATTATAGTTACGGAACAAACAAAGCTGATAAGGTATTGACTTATAGCGTTGACAAACTGAACAACTTCGGTTTTCGCGTCGGTCTTTCCTTCTAAAACAGAAGAAATAGTGATTAGTGAGTAGTGATTAGTGATTAGTGGCATGCGCTGTGAGTGCGCAGCCTGCTAATCACTAATCACTACTCACTAATCACTATTTTAACGCCTCATACATCGCTTCCTGTATTTGTCCACGTATGTCCAATTGCATCAGCTTACGGTTTGTGGCATCAGGATACGTACGATTACTGAGAAAGACATATACTAAATCATTTTCCGGATCCACCCAGGCACATGTTCCTGTAAATCCGGTATGACCATAAACAGAGGCGGGAGCCGATTCAGAACAAGGACTCTTGTCGGGTGATTTTGCATCCGGCTTGTCAAACCCTAATCCACGGCGGCTGATTTTGGATACTTCCGTAGTAAACAACTGACACGTCTCGTTACTCAGATAACGGCGTCCGTTCAACTCTCCTCCATTCAACAGCATCTGATAGATAGAAGCTACTTCACGGGCATTTGAAAACAATCCTGCATTTCCGGAAACGCCTCCCTGGAAAGCTGCTGACTCATCGTGTACAAATCCTTGCAACACACATTTACGAAGGAATTTATCATTGGCAGAAGGCACAATCTGAGCTTTCGGGATACGCTGTAAAGGAAGATATAAAGTACGCTCCAATCCCATCGGTTCGTAAAATTCACGTGCCAGGTATTCATCCATAGGCATACCAGCCAACTGTTCGGCCAAGAAACGAAGAAGAATAAACCCAACATCACTGTAACGGTACTGCTTCGTCCCCAAAGGAGCTTCAATAATCTTCTCTTGTATCACTTTTATAAACGACTTATTGAGCCAGAGGCTATCGCATATCTGCAAAGTGTAATTGGCATTCCGGGTTCGGGACAGTGTCTCCGGCTTGAAATGAAAGTTCGGATTGGCCCAGGTGGTAACTCCCAATCGTAACGGATGTAACGCATCTTTACGGGCGGAGAACAGACGGCCTTTATAACTCTCCTTATCAATAGCCTCCGGATAGAGTACAATTCCGGCAGGCAATCCGGACTGATGTAACAACAGCTCACGAATGGTCATATCTTTCTTATTTGTGCGTTGCAGCCACGGCAGGTAGTCAGATAGTTTATCGGAAAGATTAAAACGTCCCCTATCATACAATTTCATTAAAGCCAGCAGTGTTCCGGTCGTTTTAGAAAGAGAAGCCAGATCGTACAAATCTGTAGGCCGTACTAATGCACTTCCTTTGCCTGCATGGGTTCCAAAAGCGTGGTCGTACATTGTCTTTCCGTCTTTCAGAATCACAATCTGACATCCGGGATAAGCTCCTTCTTGGATACCCCGTTTAGCGATGGAATCAATACGCCTCAAGGCAATGGAAGACATTCCATACTCTTCCGGATTGAAATGCGTCGGCGTATGCGGAGTTATTGTAACTCCGGCACCGGTTGGAAACAGCCCTCCTAAGCTGGCGGAAAGTCGTCCATCGGCAGAAGCACGGGCGAAGAGTACATCAGCAACCTGTTGCTGTACATCGTGACCAGCAGAATGTGCCAACACTACAGATTGGGCGGCTGACACGGCACGATGTATCTGTAGCATCATCTTTCCGGGAGTGAAAAAGATATAGATTGCCGGAGCCGCTTTTTTATCAGCTGCCAAGGCAGCAAAAAAAGGTTGAAAAGGTGCCAACCGCTGTTCGGCAACAGCCACAATAACACGGCGGTATTTCGAGAGAGAATCTCTCAGAACCTTTCCCTGTGCCTCCGCCATCTCTTTGTGAAGACGAAAACGCACAAGGGATGTATGTTTCTCCAACTGTTTGGCAAGAACATCCGTCTCTCCCGCATCGCCTACCTCCAGCAGAGCCATAGGTAGCATTTCTTTGTCGGAATGAAGAGGAAGAATATTACCTTTGTTATTCAGCACTGTTATAGCAGCCAGATTCAAACGCCGGATAAGGTCACGCGTCTGAGGTGTATTGATACGACTTCCTAATCCGGAGAGTTGAATGGCCGGTTTTCTCTTTAAACCAAGTACGTATTTATAGGTAAGTACCTTTCGGCATTTACGATCTATATCTTCACGGGATAGTTCACCACGATCCACAGCCTCAATGACTGCCGCAACCTCTGTTTTCAGATTTCTCGGAGCAAGTACCATATCATTACCTGCCTTCAAAGCCTGCAAACTGACACTGGCATTACCGGATACTCCTCTCATCGCAAGGGCATCGGTAAAGATAAGACCTTTGAAGGCCAACTCTTCCGTCAGCAAACCGTACACCACATTGCGCGAAAGAGAAGAAGGCAACCCTCCCAAAGGTTCAATAACAGGTACTTGGAGATGCCCTACCATCATCCCGCTCAATCCGGCACGTATGGCTTCTTTGAAAGGATACAATTCCACGCTGTCCAACCGTTCACGAGTGAAGGGCAGTACAGGCAATGCTTTATGAGAGTCGACGTCCGTATCTCCATGTCCCGGAAAGTGTTTACAAACAGAAAGCACTCCTCCTCCTTCCAATCCGGTGGCATAAGCAATCACTTTATCAGCCACACGTACGGGATCTTCACCAAAAGAACGATTGTTGATAACCGGATTTTTAGGGTTGACATTCACATCGGCCACAGGAGCAAAGTTAACCTGCACTCCCAGTTCATGGCATTGACGAGCCATCTCACGACCGTATTCATAGATAAGACGATTGTCTTGTATGCACCCTAACACCATATTACGTGGGAAAAGCGGCGTACCGCGAAGGCGCATCGCAAGTCCCCATTCACCATCAAAAGTAATCATCAACGGCAAGCGTGCCATTCGTTGCGCCTGATTGGTGAGGATGGCCTGTGTCTGCATCTTACCACCGGAAAACAAAAGTCCTCCTACTTTATAAGTATCCACAGCATCACGCAGTAACGCCTGGTTGTGTTTTGTATCGACCGGAGCAATGGTATAAATAAAAAGCTGACCGATCTTCTCTTTCAGACTCAGACGGTTCATCACCGAATCGACCCATTGCCGGCAACGCGCATCTTGTTCCGCTTTATAAAGCAGGAGAGGTTGTACATCGTTCTGTCCATATATTGCTTTTCCGAAACATAAAAACAGAAGAATTATCAGGTATTTTCTCATATTCATCATTGGCATCATTCATTATTGCCCGACAAACCTTTAGTATCCGGCAAAGAATCATAAATGGCTTGCTGTATGTTCTGGCGTATCTTCATATTGTTAAGTTTAGCATTCCACTGATCAGGGCAAACACGGTTACTCAGAAAAACGTAGATCAATCGTTCTTCGGGATCTACCCAGACACAAGTACCCGTAGAACCGGTATGTCCATAAACCCGAGCAGGCGTTCCGGGAGCACAACTACTGGCTTTCACATCCCGGTAGTTCGGTTTATCAAAACCCAATCCGCGATGGCTGAGAACGGATGTGTATGTGGTAAACAGGCGAACGGTAGCCCCATCCAAATAACGATGTCCCTTCCACTCTCCATCATTGAGCAACATCTGATATACAGCTGCCACCTCTCCGGCTGTGGAGAATAATCCTGCATTACCGGCAATACCACCCAGACAAGCAGCCGTTTCATCCTGCACGTAACCGCAAAGGTCTTGCCTCCGCAGGTAATCGTTGGCAGCTGTTGGCATCACTTCCGATCGATCATAGTGAGTAAGCGGCGTGAACAAGGTACGTTCCAATCCCATCGGACGATAGAATTCCTTATTCAGAAACTCATTCATAGGCTGTTTGGTTATTGCCTCAACCACTTGCTGGAGTACTACGAAACCGACATCACTATATACATAGCGTTTCTGTCCCATCTCCGAACAGGCTATTGATTGCAAAACCGTACTCTTAAATGCTTTATTCAGCCACATACCTTCGGCCATATGCAACGTATGCGTTGGCGTCTGCTTCGGAGATATTAACCCTTTCTTAAACTTAAAGTCCGAACAGGCGTAAGTATATTCTCCGATACGTGTGTGGTGCCACTCGTCTACGAGTCCTTGCGTGAAAGGCCCCGTAACTGTATTCTCATCTATTGCCTCCCGATAGAAACGGATATAAGGCAACAATCCGGACTCATGTAACAAAAGATCACGAATCGTTATATTCTTTTTATTGGATGATCGCAACCAGGGTAACCAGGCAGATGCCTTGTCTGTAAGTTTCAGTTTTCCCTGATCATAAAGTTTCATCACAGCGAGTAAAGTTGCGGTGGTCTTAGTCAGTGAAGCAAGGTCAAAAAGATCAGTGGGGCGCACCGCAGTCTTATCGGTATCAGAATGACTGCCAAAGCAACGATTATAAACAGGAATACCATCTTTCATCACCACCACCTGACAACCCGGGAAAGCTCCGGCAGCTAATCCTGCATTGACAAGCGAATCAACACGATGCAACCTGTATCCTTTCATACCGCAATCTTCGGGCTGTACCACAGGCTTCATTCCCGGAACAATATCACTCCCCTCACCTATTGCAAACAGATGCCCGATACGCATAGACAACCGTCCCCCGGCAGGAGCTTTGGCAAAACAAACGTCTGCAACATATCGCTGAAGATCTTCCTCAGACGAATGCGCTAAAACAACAGTAGCGGTACGTTCCAACATCGTCCGGATTGGATACATCGCCCGGTAAGAAGTGAAAAAGACACAGGTAACAGGTACCTGTAAATCCAATGTATTCAGAAGTGGGGCACATGCAGCCAATTCTTCTTTCTCCATCGTAACAGAGATAACGACACGACGAAAACGTTTCAAATCATTAGTGATCCGGTACCACTCTTCCTCTGTCATGTCTTTTGTGATCCGAAAACATTCCACCGGCGATGTATACTGAACAAAGCGGTCGATAAAGGGTTGATCGGACTTTTCCCTACCTACACACAGAATGGCCGTAGACTGATCGGCCGGCAAAGGTATTGTACTAAAATTATTGCGTAATACGGTCACTCCCGCAAAGCGCAACTTGCTCGCAAGCGCTTGTGCTTCGACTGTATGAATGCGCCCATTCAATCCATCTGCAGAGATTCTGTTTTCTTGATCCAATCCTAACAGATACTTATAAGTTAATATCTTACGGCATTTGGCTTCCACCTCATCCACACTTAAATCTCCCCGGTCAATAGCTGCCATCACCGTCTCAAGTGCTTGTTCTATATCCCTGCCCACAAGCACCATATCATTGCCCGCCCGTAGCGCTTTGGCTGTAACATCACGCTCACCGGATACGGCTTTCATTGCCAACGCATCAGTAAACACCAATCCGCGAAAGCCTAACTCTCCTTTTAAAACATCTGTCACGACACTTCGTGACAAAGAAGCAGCAGTCAACCTGTCCGGTTCCAATTCCGGTACGCGCAGGTGCCCCACCATGATACCTCCCAATCCGGCACGAATCACCTCACGAAAAGGTAACAACTCAATGCTATCCAACCGGGCACGGTTATAGTACACGGTTGGCAATGCTTTATGAGAATCTACATCCGTATCCCCATGCCCCGGAAAATGCTTACTGACAGACAGTATACCACCACTTTCCAGACCACGGGTATAAGCTAATACCCGCTCGGCTACAGCCTTCGGATCACCTCCAAACGAGCGTATGTTAATTACCGGATTCTCCGGGTTGGTATTCACATCTGCATCCGGAGCAAAATTGACGTGGACACCTAACTCGCGGAGTTCACGGGCTACCTCATGTCCATATTCTTCTATCAGTGAATTGTTTGTTATACAGCCCAATGCTGCGTTTTTAGGAAAAAGAGGTGTATCCTGCAATCGCATGGCAAGCCCCCATTCCCCATCAAAGGTTATCATTAGAGGAATCTCTGTTTCCTGCTGTGCAAGGTTAGTCAGTCTCGCCTGCCCGCCGGCTTCTCCACCGGAAAAGAGTAATCCGCCTACTTTATATTTCTTTGCCAGCCGGCGTACCAGCTTTTCGTTCTTTTTGCTCCATTCCGGACTTAGTGTATAAACAAATGTCTGACCGACCTTTTCCTTCAGACTCATCCCCGAAAGCATCTTGTCCACCCACTCCCGGCATGCATCGTCTTCCTGACGGGGAAGTAAACAGGGTACTTGTTGTGCCATCAGAGGCGCTACCGCTACCAACCACACAACAAGTATACATATCATTTTCCTCATCGTTCAAATGTCAAATCTATCTTCCCTACAAAAATACCGTTTTTACCTGTATGAGATACAGGTACACTCTCTCCGTCCAGATTCACAAAAAAAGCCGGTTCCTGCATGAAAGTATGTGAGTGCCCACCCAGTACCACATCAATATTGCGGGTTTGATGCACCAACATTTCATCTTCTTTTATTCCCATATGCGAAAGGCAGACAACAGCATCACATCCTTCTACTTCTTTCAATTTGGCAGCAATTTCATTGGCTACGGTCACAGGATCCTGAAAGGTTACTCCTTCGTATTTATCCGCCTGCACCAGTCCTTCCATTTTTGCACCAAGGCCGAATACACCTATCTTCAAGCCATCACGTTCCAATATAACATATGGTTTTACAAGCCCTTCAAGCACTGTTCCTTCCACCCCATAATTGGCACATACTATCGGGAAATCTGCCATTTTGAACAAACGCGCCATATTCTCCAACCCAAAGTCGAACTCATGATTGCCAATGGTGGCAGCGTCGTACTTCATAAGATTCAACATTTCGACTTCTACCTCACCTTTAAAAAGATTGTAGTAAGGAGTACCCTGCGAAAAGTCTCCACAGTCGAATACCAATACATTCGGATTGTCTTTACGAAACTGGTCAAGCATGGTGGCACGACGTACAAATCCACCCATTCCGGCATATTTATCGGCTGCATGTATATCTATCGGCTCTATGCGACTGTGGGTATCACTGGTTTGCAACAAAGTGAGTGTTTTAGTCTGTTGCGCAAATCCCGGAAGAAACACACACAGGAAAAACAATATAGTGACTGATATCTGATATCTTTTCATCTTCTCATAATTTGGTAGTTCGTTATTCATAATTATTTCACCGTAATTCTTCCTTCCATACGTGAAGTGATCTTTTTACCGGCTTTAGTCTGCTGCTCTACATAGTTCATAAACAGCCCGCGTAGAGTAGCACCGGGAGGACAGTCTCTTTTTTCAGCCTTTGCCAACGGTCCCATTCCGTCATTCCCATCTGCCAGATAGTCAATAGTAGCTACCGTATACAGTTTATTATCATCGATTGGCTTACCACCAATAGTACCATCAAGTAATTTACCGTCTTTAGTGATTTCAAGACGTACTCCACTTACTCCTTCACCTTTACAGGCCGCTATGGCCGCAAACAATTCTTTCAATACGCTTCCCTTTAGCGTCACTACACACAAAGAATTCTCAAAAGGCAATATCTCATAAATATTTCCACAGGTTATCTCTCCTTCAGAAAGAATATTCCGCAAACCACCCATATTCATCAGACCCATATCGGCAGGTTTACCCAAAACTTGGGTAGCAGCCCCTTTCAGCACATCCGCTACCAGATTGGATAGCAAACTTTCCGGTCCTCCCTTTTCCATTGTCATTTCGCTTGTACCTACTACACGATACATCATGCTGTCTACCGATGCCTTGTAAGGGGCTAACAGCGCCACAGCCTCTGCATCAGGATGGGTATCCCAGACCGAATCAATTGTAATCATACTTCCTTCGGTATTCACCAATTTATAAGGTGACTGACATGAAGAAAGCATCAGGAGTGCCATCAGAGCCACTCCGGAAAAGAGCTTTTCATAAGTTTGTTTCATATCTTGTTTTTTTAATCGTGCTACAAATATAGATAAAAATGTTGGTAGTGTGCTAAATAATTCGTTACTTTGCACCGCTTTCGCGCAATCGCTGTCAGGAGAGAGTTGCCTGATATGTTGCGTTGTAACGATAAAACAATTTAATAACAAGAACAATGGATTTCATTAAAATTGCAGAAGAAGCATTTGCTACCGGTAAACAACACCCAAGCTTCAAAGCAGGTGACACAGTAACTGTAGCATATCGTATTATCGAAGGTAACAAAGAACGTGTACAGTTGTACCGTGGTGTTGTTATCAAAATCTCCGGTCACGGAGACAAGAAACGTTTTACAGTACGTAAAATGTCAGGAACTATAGGTGTAGAAAGAATTTTCCCGATTGAGTCACCGGCTATCGATAGCATTGAAGTGAACAAGATAGGTAAAGTTCGTCGCGCTAAACTGTATTATCTGCGTGCACTTACCGGTAAAAAAGCAAGAATCAAAGAAAAAAGAGTTAACGGTTAATTCCGTAACCTTTCGATTCGAGATAAAAAAGAGAGAATTCTACAAAGAATTTTCTCTTTTTTATTATGTCCGTTTCTCACCTATCATAAAACTACAATCCATACTTTTTAAGCTTTTTTTTGGCTAATCCTATCACTCATCTGTTATTTTCACTACATTTGTCCACTATTAAGATTTTACCCTGATATGAATAAAAACTCAGAGCTGACCGCCTTCAACAAATTATTTTCCGACTATAAAGAGCGATTCGTTCGCTTTGCATATACGTACGTGCGGGATCAGGCTGTCGCTGAGGACTTTGTTATCGATTCTCTTATTTATTACTGGGAAAACCGTCACCGATTGGACGAAAACACGAATGTACCGGCTTATGTACTAACCACAATCAAACACAAATGCCTGAATTACCTGCAACATATCCGCCTGCACGAAGAGGTGGCCGAAAACATGGTAAATCATGCACAATGGGAACTACAAACCCGTATCGCTACATTGCAAGCCTGCGAACCTTATGAGCTTTTCACAGCAGAGGCTGAGGAAATAGTGAACCGCACCCTTGAAAGCCTACCCGAACGTACCCGCCAGATTTTTATCATGAGCCGAATGCAGAATATGACCTATCAAGAGATAGCCAGTCAACTTGACATTACAGCCAAAGGAGTCGAGTTTCACATTGCTAAAGCACTAAAAGAATTGCGTATCAGTTTGAAAGACTACATGCCAGTCTTTATCTATCTGTTTTTATAGAAAACAAATTGCTGATAAAATCAGCATCCTCGGAAACACCATTCAAAACGTATGTACATTAGGGATTTATAAAGAATTTCTTCTACCCCTGTGCTGTTTAATCGGCTATATTCTATATACCATGAATGGGTAGACGGTCTTTTCTTTCTCTTGTACTTCAATGTTATTAAAAGTTAAATAGGTGAGAGTTGCACTATGCATCCCTCTCACTTAGCTGCTGTATTATCGTAACGGCTCATAATGCCTTTAAACAAAAAAAGAATATGAATAAAGAACTATTATATACTTTCTTTCAAGGAAAAACCACATTGGATGAAGAGGTGCGTATACGAGAGTGGATGGAATCTTCTCCGGAAAACTATCGCACTTTCTTAGAAGAGAGAAAACTATTTGATGCCATGATACTGCTTGCTGACGAAAAACGCCTGCTGTCCAAACGTAACCAATTTAAGCAGTTAGTAAACACATGGGGTAAAGAAATAGGCAAAATCGCTGCCGTGGCTATTATCACCCTTGTAATGACACTTACCAGCCAATATATATTCAACAATGAAGATATGATGCCCCTGCAAAAACTCAGCGTACCGGCAGGACAGCGTATCAATATAGAATTGGCAGATGGCACGGTGGTATGGTTGAATTCACGAACCAGCATTCAATATCCCGCAGTATTCAACGGGAAAGAACGTAAAGTAAGTATTAACGGAGAAGCCTACTTCGAAGTAGCACACAACAGGAAGCAACCTTTTATTGTAGAAACTCCCAAAGGGCAGGTTGAAGTAACCGGAACAAAGTTTTATGTAGAAGCTTATTCTGATAACAATGATTTTGTGACTTCACTGATAGAAGGTTCCGTCAATGTTACTAAAGACGATAAATTGATCACACTACGCCCTTCTCAGATGGCCTATCTCCAGGATGGAAATCTCCGGATAAAAGAGATAGAGGATTATAATGTATACAGGTGGCGCGAAGGATTGATGTGTTTCAGAGACAAGACCTTTGCCGAGATTATGGAGAAATTTGAAAGACACTATGGAGTAACAATCAAGATAGAAAATAAAGAGGTACTTAATTACCGTTGCAGCGGTAAATTCCGCTATTCCGATGGTATTTCATATGCTCTGCGGGTATTGCAAAAAGATGTAAAGTTCAAATTCCACAGAGATGAGAACAGCGATATTATTCACATAAAATAAAAAGGAGAACCAGCCTATGATGTAGAAATTGCCTAATCCCCCAAAAGGAGGATACCGACAGGTCCTTCACCACACTGCCGGAATCCCTTTGAATCAACACAGTAGAAACCATATTAAATCAATGCAAAGATATGAATAAAAAGTCTATAATGGATTTTTTATCTTTTGATGAAAAACAAATTAACCATCTTCTTAAGATTATGAAAGTAACGCTTCTATTAATCTGGATTTCCATATTTTCACTCAATGCCAAAGAAGGGTATTCACAAAGCGCCCGGATTTCGTATTCAGCACGAAATACCCCTATTGAAAATATATTGAATGAGATAGAGAAACAAACAGAGTATTTATTTATTATAAACTCGCACGTTGACATTGACAAGAAAGTGTCAATTAACGCCAAAGAAATTCCTGTTTCTAAAGTTCTGGATGATTTATTTAAGGGTACAAACATCCATTATCTAATGGAGGGTTCACACATCATTCTTTCCAACAAAGTAGGAGAAACCAAAACAGACGGAATCAATCAGAATGATAAAAGAGTAACCATTTCCGGTAAAGTAACCGACAGTACAGGGGAGCCTCTAATTGGTGTCAACATCACTCTCAAAGGAACGAATGAGGGAGTAATCAGTGACATCGACGGTAACTATTCTATCCGTATTCCGGAACTTTCCGGAGAACTGACCTTCTCGTATATCGGGTATAAGGCAATGACTGTCGCTATCCGGAAGAATATGATTAACGTCACTTTAGCCGAAGACACAGAAGTTCTGGATGAAGTAGTCGTTACCGCACTTGGTATCGAAAAGAAAGCATCCTCACTTACTTATGCCACTCAAAAAGTAAACGGAGATGAGTTGACACGTGCCAAAGATGCCAACTTCATCAATGCTTTGCAGGGAAAAACAGCTGGTCTGGTAATCACACCAAACTCTACCGGTGCCGGTGGCTCTTCAAAGTTGCTTCTTCGTGGTAATACATCTATCTTAGGAAACAACCAACCGTTGATCATCCTGGATGGAGTACCTATGGCAGATCGTAGTACGGCACAGATTGAGGATGCTTTATTGTCCGGTGGCAATAGTACAGACGGAGGGGATGGTTTGTCAAACATCAATCCGGATGATATCGCTGATATTAACATCCTGAAAGGTGCGAACGCAGCTGCATTATACGGTTCAAAAGCTGCTAATGGCGTTCTTATCATTACAACTAAAAAAGGTCAGGAAGGACGTACTTCGGTGGATGTATCAAGCAGTATGCTATTTGAAACCCCGCTGGTAACTCCAAAGTTTCAAAACACATACGGTGCAAATACTGAATTTTATGATGATACCAGTCTGAACCCAAACGAAGCAATCAACAAGCGCCGTTTGAACATGTATTCATGGGGAGACCGTATCGGTCGTATGTCACAAACGGCTCTAAACGAAATACCCTATGCACGTAATAGTGCTGTAGATAATATTAGTTCATTCCTTCAGACCGGTACTAACTTCAATAATTCTATTTCCGTATCTTCCGGAGCAAAGAATTCAACTTCTTACTTCTCTTATGGTAATACAACCTCGAAAGGAATGATACCTCAGAATAAGTTTGAACGGCACAATATCACATTACGCCAAACTGTAAACCTGTTGGACAATCATGTCGAGGTCAGTTTTTCAGGAAGCTATATACATCAGACCTCTAAAAACCGTCCGGGTTCAGGTATATATGCCAATCCTTTATATGACCTGTATCTGATGCCTCGTAATGCAGATATCTCTTACTTCAAAGATCACTCTGAAACATACGGACAATTGTACTACGTCAGAGAAATAAACGGAAAGTACCCCAAAGCCAATGCCGAAGGGCCTATACAACAATGGCCCTGGTTAGACAATGAGAACCGGAACTCACCCTACTGGTATGCCAACCGCCTGCAAAAGGAGAATGTCCGTGAACGCGCATTTGCTACAATCGGGTTAAAAGTAAACATCATTGATGGCCTGACCGCATTGGCCCGTTGCAAGATAGACAGAACCAAAGATACGAACGAAACAAAAACCTATCAAGGTACCAACGCCAAAAATGTGTACAACTCCATACACGAATATAACAAAGCAACCAGTGATCAGATCTTTGCAGACTTTCTGGTTAGCTACAACAAGAAAGTAGGTGATTTTGATCTATCAGCCAATGTAGGAGGAAGTACACTGAAAGAAGATTTCACTTCATTCGGATTCAATTACTGGATGGCAGATTCAACGAGTACACCCAATGTCTTCGATCCGAGCAATATTATCACAACCAAGCATGACGGAGCCAATGTACCGACCAGCAAATCGAAAGACCAGAATTGGGAAAATGCAGTGTATGCGACAGCATCAATCGGCTATAAAGACATGGCATTCATTGATGCTTCTGTCCGCACTGACTGGGCACGTGCATATACTCAGTTCTCAGCCTTAGGAACTCCCAACCACTATACTTACTACAGTGTGGGTGGTAATGCGTTGCTGAATTCTATATTTGGAATACAGAGCGATATACTCAACTATTCTAAAGTGCGTATATCCTACAGTGAAGTAGGAAACTCAATACCCAATTTGAGTTATGGAGGTATGTCTAAAAACTGGGGAGCACAAATCACGGAAGCCTCCGGTTACCGAACCTTCTATAACCCACTGCCTGAAACTATGCGTTCTACAGAACTCGGAGTAGAAGCCCGCTTTTTAAACAACACCATTGACTTTGACCTTACGTTTTACAATACGATCATGTTGAATCAGTGGTTGCCTAAATCAGCGGCTACAGGAGGACAAATACCTCTGAACTCCGGTAAAATCAGAAACCGCGGATTTGAAACGACTTTAGCTTATAATTTTTCAAGACTCAACGGAAAGTTCATCTGGCGTACAGCATTCAATTATTCATTCAATAAGAATGTGATTCTTAAAACTTACGGAGAGAACTTAAATAAAGTGATGGAGACAACCCCTGTATATACCGGTGGGTTGAAGATCCGCTATGAAGTAGGTAAACCATACGGCGAATTGTACGGAAGAACATTTGCCTACGGATCAGACGGGAAAATAAAAACAGATGTCAATGGTGCTCCCATGATCAGTTCTAAGTACGACTGCTATCTGGGAAATGCCAACTCCCCGCATCATCTGGGTTGGAGTAACTCACTCAATTACAAAAACTTCTCTTTTTACTTCCTGATTGACGGTAAAATAGGTGGTACGGTTATCTCTTATACGGAAGCAAGATTGGACGCATACGGACTCTCGGAAAGAAGCGGAAAAGCACGTGACGCAGGTGTCACTTATCTGTCCAAATCCTCAGTAGGAGGACAGCTTGTTATGAAGCCTGTTCAGGGAGTTGTCATGCCCGACGGACAAATAGCACCTGCTAAAGGTTATTTCCAGGCTATCGGTCTTGGTGAACCGGCTTTAAGTGAATATGCTTACTCGGCTACCAACTTCCGTTTACGGGAAGTTTCATTTGGTTACACCTTCCGTAAATTGTTTAAGTTACCTATTGACTTGAGTGCTTCTCTGGTAGCACGAAATCTGTTCTTCTTATACAAAGATTCTCCGGTTGACCCCGATGTATCCGTATCCACAGCCAATAGTTACGGTGGTATTGAAGCATTCTCATTACCTACTACCCGCAGTTACGGCCTAAACTTAAAATTATCATTCTAACCACCTCTCCAAATTATTAGAGATATGATGAAAAACAAGAAATCTATATTATTCTCTTTCCTCTTAACAATGACATTAACAGCATGTTATGACTCATTGTTAGACTATGACGGAAATGCCTCAATCATCAACAGAGAAGACGGTACTTCTTCGAGTACAGGAATCTTAGCCAACGCAGAGCTTGCTTCCGAATTTCTCCGGACAGCACAGATGAGGGTGATTGACTCACGAGAGCACAAATATCAGTATCAACGTAGCTTTATCAGCGACGACTATGCTGGTTATATGTCTGTTCCTCATAGTTTTGACGGACGTTTGAAATCGTCGTTGTCTTTTTATGCAGATTTTGCCAGCGGCCCTACCGCAAATATGCAATGGGTAGCCCAGCAGGTTGTACCGGTTATGCGTTCTTCCGATACCCTTAAAATAGCTCCTTTAGGTGCATTTGCATCTATACTATTTTCTGACGAAGCGATTCAGTATACCAACGTACACGGACCGATGCCGCTGAAAGATTACAAAGAACTGAAAGAAGACCATCCGTTGACTTACGAAAAACAAAGCGAAGTATACTCTCAGATATTCCGTGACCTGATTAAAGCCGATTCCATACTGGAAGTTTATCAAGAAGCCCCTACCAACAATCTTGACGCTCTTATCGAGAAAACTGATATGGTGACCGAACAAACCTCTGCCAGTGCTATTGTCAGAATGTGGCGGAAATATGCCAATTCTCTCATTCTGCGTATGGCCATGACTACTGTTAATGTGGAAGGATACACCTGTATGGTCAACGGAGTCCCCAAAACGGCCCGTCAACTGGGAGAAGAAGCTGTTCAGCGTGGAGTTTTGGAAGCTGGTGATAAAACGATCGGATTGATTTGCGGAAGCGGAACAGATGTCGGCTATCATCCTCTGTATAAAATAGCCAATAGCTGGGTAGACTCTCGCCTCAACGCAAGTTACCACAATATCTTAGTACGAACCCAGCACCCTATTCTCGAATTCTGGTTTGCAAAGAATGGCGGAGACATAAAGAATCAAGAACAAAAAACATTGAAAAAAGAAACTGAATATGTCAGTATTCGTTCAGGAATCACATTGGATGTAGCCGGTGTAACCTCACAAAACTATCAATACTACTCTAAATTCAACCTGAATTTTGCAGGTGAGAAACTGGCATTATTCAAAACGGAAGAAGCGCTCTTCCTACGTGCAGAAGGTGCTCTGCGAGGTTGGAGTATGGGAGGTTCGGCACAATCATTCTATGAAGCCGGAATCAAAGAATTCTTCGATAAACACTCTATGTCGGGCAGATATGATGAATATATGGCCTGGAGAGGCATGGGAGATCAGACGGTCTCTTCCACCCTGAAAAACGAAGCTATTTATCGTGACTGGTATGATGCAGACAATAACCTGCCATTATGGTCAGGGTACTATCAGCTCAACAATGCATGGTACTTCCCTGCTAACGCTGACAACAATCCCTATTATCATAATCCGGACGAGGATAAAGAACAGGCATTGCAGAAAATCATTACCCAGAAGTGGATTACGCTGTTCCCAATGTCACTGGTTGCCTGGACCGACTATCGCCGTACCGGATATCCGTTGCTCATCCCTGCCTGTCCTTATGCTTACGGATACTCTGACGGCTCATTGGAAGAACCGCGTTTTAACTGGATAACAGGAGAAATCTTAACCGAAGGAGTTACTGTCCGGAGGATACCTTACAACTCCAGTGATTCGGAAATTGTAGAAGAAGTAGAACTCACCGCAAAAGAAGCGCTCAACTCTGAGACAACCGGCATCAGTATGGACGATTGGCAGGGAACGCGCCTGTGGTGGGATGTAGCAAACAGAAAAAAATTACAATAAATCTTTATTAATTCACTAAATCCTAATAGTTATGATGAAATTCAGAAACCTATTTGCATCGATTGGCCTATTGGCATCTATCGGTACAATGGCTCAGAGTATTCCAACACACGACATGTACGTGGACTTCGGAATAACAGACAAGAACAAGATGATTGAAGCTCTTGACAAATGGACACCCGGCAGCTCTTTCAGTGACGATCCGGCCTATATGGATGATAATTTCTTTATCTCACGTGTTCCCCTGAAAGAACGTTTCTGGAACAATGAAACAAAAGCTAATAAAGATCTTACAGATGTAAACAACAAAAATCTTTGCTGGTGGGCTCCTATCGGTGAAATGACCAAAAAGTGGGGGCCACTTCCCCGTTACAATTTTGAAGCAGACAACTTCAATATGTGGCAATACATCAACATCCATGGTAACTGGTCCAACTCCTGGTTCCGTGTACCGGGTGCATTCAATGACGTAGCTCACAAAAACGGTGTAAAAACAGGATGCCTCTACTTCATAGACTGGGCTGCTTCGGTAACCGAAAACAGTGAGGCCGGAAAGTTCCTCGGACAACTTTGCGCCAAAGACGGAAGCGGTAACTTTAAATATGCCCGCAAACTAATCCAATTCCTGAAATATTATGGTATAGACGGTATCGGTATCAACCCCGAAGGATATTGGTCGTCCACACTGAACGAAAATTTCTCTTCTTTCCTGGCAGAATGTCATAAAGTTGCGAAAGAAGAAAACTGGCCGTTCCATGTAGACTGGTATGCTTTCGTTTCCAACTCCGGTGGTCTTTCGGATAACGGATGTAGCCTTGGAATCGGTGAAAACGATAAATGGTTCCAGAAAAACGGAGAGCCTGTCACCGACGTATTCTTCTTGAATTATAACTGGGGAGAAAGTCAGTTGATAAAATCAGCAGAAGCAGCCAAGAGCCTGGGACGTAGTACCTTCGATGTATATGCAGGTTTCGACCAGCAAGGACGTGGTTACGGTTTGAAATGGTCAGCATTGATGAGACAACCTGTCTCAGTAGTAGTATGGGGAGCACATGACCGTAGCCAGTTGTATGCCAGCTCTACAGAAGGAGGTACTTCCGATTTAGCTATTCAGAAAGAGTATCAGACCAAACAGGAACTACTGTTTACCGGTGGTACACGTAATGTTCTGAATCCCCCGCCTGTAACTGATGCACAAGTAACAGCCAACTTAAGCCAATTAAAAAACTGGCACGGATATTCTAAAGCTGTTATTGAAGAGAGTGCGCTGACAGAAACTCCTTTCTTTACACGTTTCAACTTAGGCAACGGTATGTTCTTCAAGAAAGACGGAGTAACAACTTTCGATCATAAATGGTACAACATCGGTATACAAGACATGCTGCCAACCTGGCGCTGGTGGATTGACAATGGTGACGGCCAGACAGTTCCTGCCGATGCTATTCAGTGTGATTTCACTTTTGACGATGCATGGTTCGCAGGTTCCTGCCTGAAAATACATGGTGCTACTGCACATTCTGATATCCGTTTGTTCCGTACAAAATTCAATGTAGTATCCGGAGAGGATAAATTCTCCCTAACATTCAAAGTCAACAGCGGAACTGATCCTAAAATGAAATTGATGGTATCCAAAGAAGGCCATGCCAATACGTTTGCTTATTATACTATTCCGGCAGAAGGTATCGCACAAGGCGAATGGACAACCATCACTGTCAACGCATCCGAATTAGGTTTACAAGCCAATGATGTTATCGGATGTATCGGATTATCTGTAGCCGGTACTGATAACAATTATGAAACACTGTTGGGGGAACTCTCATTCGTTCCTTCAGACTTCAACAAAACACCGGTACGTCCGACTATCGCCGCAACGAAAGTAATGAAACGCGTATATAACCGTGCAGATTTCAAAATTACATTTAACTCTGCATTCACCGGTGACAGAAAGCCAGAGTACGAAGGATGCCCGATCTACAATGAAGAAGTAAACACATCTTATTTCGAAATTTATGTAAAACAAAAAGATGTTACTCCATTCGTAGTGACTACTACCACTTCATGGGCTGCCTATGTTGTAGATGCTCCACTTAAAAATACCACAGATCCGACTTTCCAGATTGGTGTACGTGCTATCGGTCTGGATGGTAAAAAGGCTTCACCAATTGTATGGAGTGACGCTCTTGAAAGTGATCTTGCAGTTATCGAAACCATCAATATAGACAAAGATATCATCAAACCGGGAGAAGAATTTACCATCGGTTTTGAAGATCCTAACCATGCCGTATCCAAATTCCAGATATACAACTCACTGACAGGTGAGGAAGTAAGAGGGAATGAAGCTGCTTCTTTGTCATTCACCACATCACTGCCCGAAGAAGGTACCTATGATGTTAAAGTAACCAGCGAAGGTAAAGAGAACATGACACGCGGTTTGCTCCTCGTCTCTAAAGAAGAAACGGGACGTTTGCCGGAGGTTACAAATATCCTTGCTGACAACACTGAACCTAAGGCTGATGCTCCGGTGAAACTCACGGCAGAGATCAACGAGGGTGTAACCTACAACGGTGCCGACTGTAATGTATCACAGGCACTTTATATGAAAGAGCCTTACCAGTTGACTGTAAACAGCGGTGTACTCAGTAATTATCAAACGACATCATTCGGACTGTGGTTCAAGGTTGAGAAGTTTGAACATGCCTCTTTAGGAACACTTTTGATGACCAAAGTGAACAGAAACTATGCGGGCACGTGGACAGAAAAAGTATGGGGTGAAATGTGGACAGCAATCCGTCCATTGGACTACAGCAAATATGCAAATGCTGAAAACGAACTGTCAGTATCAGTAGACGCTCCTCCCGCAGGTACGCCCAATTATGAGCATAATGCTGAGGTAGACGGTATTACAACCGGATATTCACTAACTCCGGGAGTTTGGTATCATGTTTGTGTAGTAAAGAATGGGAAAAATGTGAAAATGTATCTGAATGGGAAAAAAGTGCTGGATGTAACATCCAGAGGTTCAGGTCCAAAAGACTGGAAAGGTGCAAACTTCTATGTAGGTGGTAACATGACCAATCTCGCCAGCTTCACCGGATGGGTAGACGAAGTGCAGATATGGGACAAAGCTCTTACCGATGCTGAAGTGCAACAATCAATGAAAGGATACAGAATTGCTCCGACCGGTTTGCAAGGCTACTTCACTTTCGAAGAGACTCAGACCGATGATGACGGCAATACTTATTTCCCCAACAAAGGAAAGAACTCCACATTGGTTAAAGGTGCTTATATGACAATCAGTTCAACTGCCAATGATAAGACAACAGATACCCCTCAGAATCAGTTATCTACCGCATTGGGTGTTCCGTCAATCACTGGTGTAAGAAAAGTTACTTTTGAATCGGCCAAATGGATTTTAGAAGGTGCATCTTTCACTCAAGATAGCAATACATCCGCTACAGCTTCTTATACCAAAGAGGGGAAATACCCGGTTAGCCTGACTCTGACCAACTCTTGGGGAACTACAACTAAAACGATCAACGACTATATCGTAGTAAAAGGGGGTGTAGGTATCGAGAACCAGATAGTAGAAGATCTGAGCATTTATCCGAATCCGTTCATGGAATACGCCAATATCCTGTTCTCACAGGAAGGTAAGTATGATGTAAGAGTATGTGACACTCAAGGTAAACTGATTACAGCCAAACAATATCATGCTGATAACAACGAAGTTTGCCAATTGAGTTTCGATGCTCCGAAGGGTGTATACTATGTGATAATTTCAAGAAACGGTAAATGTGTCCGTTCATTCAAAGTAATAAAAGAATAATACCACATGTGTAACAAAAGGAATGCCTCCCTTCGCAGAGGTATTCCTTCCTTTCATTTTTTTGAATCTGAAAATAACAAATATGAAACATCTTACATTAAGATTACTGTTCTACTTGGCACTCCCGTTGTTATGGGGCTGTAGTAATGACGACAACAGTCTTGCAGGGCCGTCCGCTAACGGTAGTCTAATAGAATTTAATCCTACAGAAAACTATAAAGGTAGTTATGAAGTTTCCATCCAGGAGTCCGGTGCCTTGCTGTTTATCAAAGTAGACGGTGTGCAGCAAAGTGACGAATTCATTGTACGCAAAACCGAAAATAACGAAGATTTGTATCTGGACTGGGGATATAAATATGCAGGAATTATCGGAGACGAACTAGGATATTACCAACGTACCTACCGTTCAGACACCATTATGGTGGGGCTCGGATTCAAGGATAACTGGTCAGTAGGAGAATACGATCTGCTACTGGTACGTGGTGATACTTATCAGAAACTGGACCGATTTAAATTCTGCATACTCAAAGATATCACAGTTGACTTGACTCAGAAAGAAGGGGGAGTTATCGGAGTGGCAGCAGACGGCTGGCTCGATATTTCTACTTACGGTTCTGTTGATTCTTTGGAGTTTGTCAACAAATCTACCGGTGAGATCATAGAAAGCATATCCTCTACATATCAGGCTGATGAAGCAAAAGAGTATCTGCCAGTTAAGTTCTCGTATGAGAAATACCCGACGGGAGAATACGAAATGTGGATTAAACGTTGGGATTATGGCTTCCGCCAGAAGATATGTGAATTTGATCTCTTCCAATACGCTTTTGTTAACTCCGATCCGATTGTGAAAGCAGAAGATGGAAATTACTACATACAATTCTACGTTTCCGATTTTGACGAAACACGGGATACGTATGCCATAGTAGATACTCCCGATCAATCTTATTATTATGATGACGGTAACCTATCTAAGGCAAACTGGGATCCGGAAACTCTGATTTACCGACTTAAACTCGATGATGCCAACTGGTTTGGTCGTAAAAAAGACGGCATTTCATTTACAATGCAGTTAACCATAAAAGGACTGGATATTACCGTGACCGGTCATAACAAACTACAGTTAAGCGAATAATACTTTAATTACAGACGCAAGGACACAGTATTTGCAGAGAAGAATCCCCCACACTTCTGCAAAATGTGATGTCCTTGCTTTTTTTTGAACTTCCCACTAGGGGAACTTCCGGTTCATCTGCTTTAAAGGTATAGGGGACGAAAACGTCTCTGATTTGTATAATCTATAAATTTAAAAGTATGATGAAAAACAATCGTATTCAATCCTCCATCCGGGGTCCGGCAAATCTTTCCGTCTCAACGCGAAATACACCAGCCGGTCGTTTCGCAAACCATTCAACAGAATAAAAAAATCAAATACATATTATTACTATGAATAAAAATACTCTTTTTACATTATTAGTTCTCTTACTAACTTCATTTATCAGCGTAAATGCAAGTGAGAATAAAGCAATAGATATCCCGGCTGCTGTATGGCAGAGCAATAAATTAACTGCATATCGTCTTGAAGTTCTCGATAACTTGCTTGGCGAACGTGGTGTCACCGATGAGCGCATAGGTAAATCTTTTACGATAGCAGCATGGGTCAATCTCAGAGCACTACCTGCAGGAGGAATGTCTTATATCATGGGACATGGTGCCCAAGGACACTTCAACCAGAATGGAAGCTTGGTACTCATGGTCAACAAAGACGGAGACTTCTACGTAAAAGGTAATAAAACAAACTATTCGTTAACCGAAAAAACGAACATTGGTGAGTGGTTCTGCCTCGCCGTAGCTTATGATTATGATAACAACAGTATCACAGCTTACAAAAATGGAGAAATACTTGGAAGTACCATTGAGTTAGGAGATAGTAAACTGGAAATTTTCGCAGATGACCCATGTATCTTCTATGTAGGCGGGAGCTTGTACGATGGTTTCTGTGATGAATTTCAGTTCTATAATAAAGCACTGACACAAGAAGAAGCCGCCCAAGCCATGATTGATGCCTCTACCGTAAATGGCATCACCGCACTCTACAATCTGAATGAGGAAGTAGAAGGTACTACCGGAGCATTTGCCAATCAGATAGAGGGAGACAAAGCGAATATCAACGCAGTATACAATAAAATATCCGGTACAACAAAATGGCAAGGAGAGGGAGAATTCCCATATACGACCAGTACTCCCACATCACCTACTTTGGTAGACGGACGTACTTTCGCCGTAACTTTAGAACAACCTGCTATCGGTGGTTCTTTCGAGGTCCAGAAAGACGGAGTGGCCATTACATCCGGTGATAAATTTGAGAACGGTACAGTATTAAGCGTTGTAGCAACTCCCGATGCAGGTTATCGGGTAAGTTCCATCTTCGTGAACAGTATAGCGATCGAAGGTACTGAATTCACCGTATCCGGAACAACAAACATCACCATTGAATTTATAGAAGCTGAAATAGAATATTGTACCCCTACTTTCTCACAAAGTCGTGAAGTAGGACATATCACATCGGCAACCACTACCGGAGCTGTCGCCAATCTGAATTACACAGATACAGGTACCGGAAATTATGATAACTATAACAAAATCGTAGACCGCTCTATGGCAATCAGAGCCGGACAAACGATTGAAGTAACTGTGCAGGCACAAAACGGTCGTTGGGGAGTTGAACGTATTTTCGTTGACCTGAATGGTGACGGTCAATTCGATGCCGACGAAATGATAATCAAATACGGAGATACAAGCAACAGTAATAATAATCTGGACAACGTTGTGGCAAGTTTCACCTTACCGGAAAATTTTTCTGCCAAAAAGACATTGATGCGTGTACTCTTCACCGACGGCGATACTCAGGGTGGAGATGATGCATGTGGTGCATATGTAGACGGTGGATTTTATGACTTCGAAATGCGCATAGTAGACGCAGCCTACACCGTTACTTATGCTAATACAACCCCGGATCTGGGTGCAATTACTGTAAAAGCAGGAGAAAATGCTATCAGTAACGGTGACGAAATAGAAGCAGGAACCGAACTGACAATCGAAGTGGCTCCTAACGAAAGTGTAAAAATTGCTTCTTTCACTATCAACGACGAAAACCGGTTGAGTGATTTGAAAAATAATACACTAAAGATTACTGCTACAAGTTCTATTGATATCAAAGTATCATTCAAGAGCACGCAGTATACATTCAACTTGGTGAATGTTACTCCAAACTCAGGTTCAGTAGTTGCCAAAAATTATGATACTCAGGCAGAAATTGCCGATGGAGATAAAATCAATGAAGGAGACTATATCACTATCACTCTCACTCCTAACAAAGGAGAGAAAGTGATTGGTCTGAAAAACAATGAAGAGGCTGTCGACCTGAATAATGAAGTAGATGATTATGGCAACTATATGGAGTATTCATTCGAGGCGAAAGGGGATGTCAGCATTGAAGCTACATTCAGTAAACTGGTAGGAATCATATCTGCCAATGCCGACCTCACTGCTTACTATGACGCAGCAAGCCAGACATTGAATATCGGAGACAATGCAACGGCAATCATTTATGATCTGGCAGGAAATGCAGTTATGAACGTTAACGAAAAACAGAAAAATCTGGCCGGTCTGAATAGCGGATGCTACATTGTTAAAGTAGAAGCATCCAATATAACAAAAGCATTTAAGGTAATAAAGAGGTAAATAGGTTTAAACCGGGAGTTCCCGGAGTTCAATTGAAGTAGAGAATGTATATTAACACTGTACATTTTCTACTTCTTTTTTTTTAATGGCTAAACGATATATGTCAATATCCAATAAACCGTGTTATATTGATATGCCTCCCGTATCAATAGTATTTGTAATCATTCATAAATAAACCACCACTATATCTAAATCGCATTTCGTTAACATCGTTAATACGTTTTTTTAACGTTTAAAATTCACTTTACCAAAGTGTACAATTAAGCAGAACATGAATGTACAAATTAGCAGGACAAAAGTGTACAATTAACGCTCACTATAATGTACACTTTTGTCAATCTTAAAATTCGAAAGCTTTATTCATTATCAACCAATCAATTACATTAAAAGCAAAGACTCACATTTTATCTTTTACTTCCTTTATAAAAGTCTTGTTATTACTTTTTCGACAACTATATATTAACCTAATAAATCATTAGGATGTCTGCTCCTTTCTGATTTCCTAAAAAATAACGGAGGGGAACAAAACCTAATTATCTCTCGGTTCATTCTATATTCCACAGGAGTTTTCCGAATAAATCCATGTGCAGAAACCAAAAGCCCCGAATGAACAACTGGTTCATCCGGGGCTTCATTACCTTTATAAATAATTAATGGGACACGCCTATTACATATCTTTCAGTTCCCAAGCCAATGCACTGGCACCCAATACAGCAGCATCAGAATCTTTCAGTTCAGAAACCAGCAATTTGGTTTTTCCTTTATAGATATTAAGCAGGTTGTCTTCCATGGCTTTGTGGATCGGCTTCATAATGTAATCACCCGATTTTGCCAGCCCACCGAACAATACAATCGCTTCCGGACTGGAGAACGCTATGAAATCTGCCAGTGCTTCACCAAGCAAAGTACCCGTAAATTCAAAAATCTCCTGTGCCAATTTATCACCTTGCACTGCTGCGTCATATACATCCTTAGAAGTAATGTTTTCAGCAGAAATATTACGCAAAAGGCTTGCATCTGTACGGGCAGCCAACAATTCACGTGCTGTACGAGCCACACCTGTAGCCGAGCAGTAAGTCTCCAAACAGCCTTTACGACCACAACCGCACATACGTCCTGTACCACGACGAACAATCACATGGCCCAATTCGCCGGCAAAACCGTCATGACCATAAACCATTTGTCCGTTGATTACGATACCGCTACCTACACCTGTTCCCAGTGTGATCATGATAAAATCCTTCATACCACGGGCAGCACCATATGTCATTTCGCCTACAGCAGCAGCATTCGCATCATTGGTCAATGCAGTAGGAATACCAAGTCGCTCTTCAAACATAGCGGCCAAAGGAATAATACCTTTCCACGGCAAGTTTGGAGCAAACTCAATTGTTCCGCTATAATAATTTCCATTAGGAGCACCAATACCGATACCTTTTATTTTTTCAACTCCACCCTGTGAAATAATAAGCGGAAGAAGATTCTTGCACACTTCATCTACATACTCTTCTACTGTAGAATAGGCCTGAGTTTTCACCGAGCCACTTGCTATAATAGTTCCACGTGCATCTACTATACCAAAGACAGAATTTGTTCCGCCTATGTCAATACCCACTACATAGGGCTTTTCCATGTTTGAATTCATGATAGTTCGTTTAAAAGGGTTAGCTTATTAAATATTTATTGCACACAAATTACGTAAAGAAGATTGATTCGGCAAAATGTTTTTGAAAAAAAGTTCACTCTGTTTGCAACTTTTCGTATCTTACGTGCGTCTAATAGATGAAATTATAAGAAAATAAAAACTAAACAAAGGAAATTGTGATATACCTTAAAGACATTAACAAGACCTACTACAACGGAGCACCTCTCCATGTACTCAAAGGTATCAACCTCGATATCAAACGGGGTGAATTTGTATCCATCATGGGGGCATCGGGCTCAGGAAAATCCACTTTACTAAATATACTGGGTATTCTGGATAATTATGATACCGGCGAATATTACCTGAACAATGTATTGATAAAGAACCTCAGCGAAACGAAAGCTGCAGAATACAGAAACCGGATGATCGGGTTTATTTTCCAATCTTTCAATCTGATCTCTTTTAAAAATGCAGTGGAAAATGTAGCCCTCCCGTTATTTTATCAGGGAGTGGGACGTAAAAAGCGTAACGCTTTAGCACTGGAATATCTCGACAAACTGGGACTGAAAGACTGGGCTCATCACATGCCAAACGAAATGAGTGGTGGACAAAAACAACGTGTGGCAATAGCACGGGCACTAATCACCCAACCACAGATAATTCTTGCCGATGAGCCCACCGGAGCATTGGACAGTAAGACTTCCGTTGAAGTGATGCAAATCCTGAAAGACCTTCACAAAACAGGAATGACCATCGTGGTAGTAACTCACGAAAGCGGTGTGGCCAACCAGACCGACAAAATAATCCATATCAAAGACGGAATCATCGAACGGATCGAGGAGAATCTTGACCACGATGCATCGCCTTTCGGACAGCACGGAATAATGAAGTAAAGATATTTACGATTGGGTGATTGACTATTTACGATTGAAAAATCTTTGTAAATCATAAAGCCAAGGGACAGTCGTAAATACAAAAGTAATTTCAATCGTCTAATTGTAAATCGTTAAATCGTAAATAAAATCATGTTTGACATTTGGCAAGAAATATACGGTACCATCAAGCGGAATAAACTTCGTACCTTCCTCACCGGATTTGCTGTGGCATGGGGGATTTTTATGCTTATCGTACTGTTAGGAGCAGGTAACGGATTGATACATGCCTTTGAGCAATCGTCTTCGGAAAGAGCACTGAACTCCATAAAAATATATCCGGGGTGGACAACCAAATCATACGAAGGACTGAAAGAGGGACGAAATATCCGGTTGGACAATAAAGACCTGGATGTGACAAAACAACAATTTCAGGAAAACGTTATCAGCGTCGGTGCAACTCTGTATCAGAGAAGTGCCAATCTCAGCTTTGGCAAAGAGTATGTCAACCTGAGTCTTACAGGCGTATTTCCCAACTTTCCGGAAGTAGAAACCGTGAAACTGTCCGAAGGAAGGTTTATCAACGAAATGGATATACAACAACGCAGAAAAGTTGTTGTTCTTAACGTCAAGACAGCCGATATACTCTTCGGGAAAACCCATACAAACCCCATCGGGCAAAATGTAAAGACCGGAGGTATCGTCTATCAGGTGATAGGACTATACAAAGATCAGGGAGACAATAGCTCAAGCGATGCCTATATCCCTTTTACTACCCTTCAGATTATTTACAACAAAGGTGATAAACTAAACAACATTGTATTTACCACCAAAAACCTGAAATCAATAGAAGACAACGAAGCCTTCGAAGCGCAATACCGTAAAGTGCTCGGAGCCAATCACCGCTTTGATCCCACAGACAACAGTGCTATCTGGATATGGAACAGGTTCACTAATTATCTGCGAAACATGGGCGCAATGAATATGCTCCGGATTGCCATCTGGGTAATAGGGATCTTTACGCTGTTAAGTGGTATTGTGGGAGTATCAAACATTATGCTGATTACCGTAAAGGAACGTACCCACGAATTCGGTATCCGCAAGGCCTTAGGAGCCAAACCGGGATCTATCTTATGGCTTATCATCGTAGAGAGTATTGCTATAACAACTTTCTTCGGATACATAGGTATGGTAGCGGGTATTGCCGTAACGGAATGGATGAACAGTGCTTTCGGAAACCAGCAAATGGACAACGGTATGTGGTCGGAGACAGTATTCTCTAACCCGACAGTGGACCTGAGCATTGCCATACAAGCAACTCTGACGCTGGTAGTTGCAGGAACACTGGCAGGATTTTTCCCCGCACGCAAAGCGGTTAGTATCAGCCCGATTGAGGCACTGAGAGCGGATTAATAATATTTTCGATTGGACGATTTATAATTTACGATTAAAGGTCCTTCGTAGCTTAACAGAAATTCGAGATAAACAAATGAGGCATGAGGGAAACAGAATATTCTTTTGTCGTTTAGCTCATACCAAATAATATAGCACTTAGTAAATAATAAAGATGCGAATAGACATGGACACGTGTGAGGAAATCCTCATCACGATAACAAGAAACAAAACCCGAAGCCTGCTTACGGCATTCGGTGTATTTTGGGGTATTTTCATGCTTGTGGCACTCATTGGCGGCGGACAGGGTATGCAAAATGCAATGCAGGTACAATTTGAGGGGTTTGCTACCAACTCAGGATTTGCCTGGCCCCAACGTACAGGTGAGGCTTACAAAGGATTTAGTAAAGGACGTTGGTGGAGTATGAACATCGATGATATTGAACGGATACGCGAAAATGTAGAAGGTATCGAGCTTATCACTCCTTCCATTGCCCGCTGGGGGGCTAAATCCGTACACGAAGACAAAAAGTTCGACTGTATCGTAAAAGGTCTGCACCCCGAATATGAAAATATCGAAGCACAGGATATTGCACTCGGACGATTTATAAACGATGTGGATATCCGCGAAGCACGTAAAGTGTGCGTCATCGGAAAGCGCGTATACGAAAGCCTGTTCACCCCGGGAACTGACCCGCTGGGGAAATACATACGTGTAGACGGAATTTACTATCGCGTTATCGGCATGTCGGTAGCAGAAGGGAATATCAATATTCAGGGACAGTCGTCAGAATCGGTTATACTACCCTTCACAACCATGCAACGGGCCTATAACTTAGGACGTAACATAGAACTGGCCTGCTTCACGGTGAAACCCGGACTGAAAGTGACCGATATACAACCGGAAGTAGAACGTATCATTAAAGAAGCACACTTTATATCGCCGGACGACAAACAAGCAATCATGGTATTGAACACAGAAGCCATGTTTTCAATGATGGACAACCTATTCACAGGAATACGCATTCTTATCTGGATGGTAGGACTGGGTACACTGCTGGCAGGAGCAATCGGGGTATCGAATATTATGATGGTGACTGTTCGCGAACGAACCACCGAAATCGGTATTCGCCGTGCCATTGGTGCACGCCCCAAAGATATTCTCCAGCAGATTCTCTCCGAAAGTATGGTACTGACCACCGTAGCCGGAATGATGGGAATTTCATTTGCCGTGCTGGTACTTCAGGTTATGGATCTTACAATTACCAGTGACAGCGGAAGGTCTTTCGGCTTTCAGGTGACATTCGGCTTAGCCGTAGGTACTTGTCTGCTACTTGTCACGCTGGGCATGCTGGCAGGACTGGCACCTGCTTACCGGGCAATGGCAATAAAACCGATAGAAGCTATCAGGGACGAATAACAGATACGCGCCCCAAAGAAAAGTGAAAAACAAGAATAAAATAAAAATCAAAAATAAAACTAAAATGAAAAAGTTTCTGAAAATCACATTGTTAGTACTTCTGGCAGCCGGTATTATAGGGACATTTGTATTCCTGTGGATGAAATCAAAACCCAAAGTTGTTGTATACGAAACCGTAACAGCAGAGGTGGCCGACCTTCAAAAAACAACCGTAGCTACGGGAAAAGTAGAGCCACGTGATGAAATTCTTATCAAACCACAGATCTCCGGTATCATTGACGAAGTGTATAAAGAAGCCGGACAAAGTATCCGTAAAGGTGAAGTGATTGCCAAAGTAAAGGTCATTCCGGAACTGGGACAGGTAAACTCTGCCGAAAGTCGTGTGCGTCTGGCAGAAATCAATGAGAAACAGGCACAAACAGACTTTGACCGTATTGAGAAACTATTCAAAGACAAGCTGATCAGCCGAGAAGACTTTGAAAAAAGCGAAGTAGCACTGAAACAAAGCCATGTAGAAGTGCAGACAGCCAAAGATGCTCTCGAAATCATCAAGGAGGGTATCACCAAAAACAGTGCTTCACTCTCCAGCACACTGATTCGCTCTACAATAGACGGACTGATCCTGGACGTTCCGGTAAAGGCTGGTAATTCGGTTATCATGAGTAATACATTCAATGACGGAACGACTATTGCTACGGTGGCCAACATGAATGACCTGATCTTCAAAGGCAAGATAGACGAAACGGAAGTAGGCCGTATCCACGAAGGTATGCCCGTAAAACTGACTATCGGTGCATTGCAGAACCTGACATTCGACGCTACACTGGAATACATTTCACCCAAAGGTGTGGAAGAAAACGGGGCCAATCAGTTTGAGATAAAAGCAGCGGTATCCGTTCCGGACAGTGTACAAATCCGTTCGGGCTACTCGGCCAACGCAGAGATTGTGCTTCAACGTGCCCAGCAGGCATTAGCGGTGCCCGAAAGCGTGATTGAATTCAGTGGTGACTCTACATTTGTATATATAATGACAGATTCCATACCAGAACAGAAATTCCAGCGCAAATCGGTTATAGCCGGTATGAGTGATGGTATCAAGATTGAAATTAAAAGTGGCGTAACAGCCAAAGACAAAATCCGTGGAGCGGAAAAGAAAGATAAGAAGTAAAATCAATAACAGGAAATTATGAAAAAAGGACTTATTATATTCTCTCTTACCACACTCTGTGCCACCAGTCAGGCTCAGGAGGGGTGGACGCTACGCCAATGCATTGACTATGCCATCGAGCACAATATAGAAATTCAGCAAACAGCTAATGCTGCCGAGCAAAGTGCTATAGAGGCAAATACGGCAAAGTGGGCAAGGTTACCGAATTTGAGTGGCTCGGCAAGTCAGAGCTGGAGTTGGGGACGTTCGACTTCACCGGTAGACAATACGTATAGTGACATCAACAGTGGTAGTACACAATTCGGTCTTAGTACCAATGTCCCACTATTTACCGGACTGCAACTACCCAATCAGTATGCCCTTAGCAAACTGAATTTCAAAGCTGCTATTGAAGATCTGAATAAGGCAAAAGAGGATATTGCTATTAATGTGACATCTTCTTATCTACAGGTTTTATTTAATATGGAACTCAATAAAGTAGCAGCCAGCCAAGTTGAACTCAGTAAAGAACAATGTAAACGTATCACCCGCCTGGCAGAAGTAGGAAAAGCGTCGGCAGCTGAAGTAGCTGAAGCTAAAGCACGAGTAGCACAAGATGAAATGAGTTTAGTACAAGCTGAAAACAATTACCAATTGGCTTTACTAAATTTGAGCCAATTACTGGAACTGTCTACTCCCAAAGGATTTTCACTCGCACAACCAGATACTCTTGTAGACTTCACCCCACTGACCCCACCGGATGATATATATACAGAAGCATTGAGTAATAAACCGGGTATCCGGGCTGCACAACTTCGTTTGGAAGGTAGTGAAAAGAGCATACGCATCGCGCAAAGTAACTACTACCCACAACTTTCTTTCGGAGCAAATTTGGGAACGAATTTCTATACACTAAACGGATCTGCCGAGCACAGTTTCGGATCTCAGTTGAAAAACAATCTGAATAAAGGCATCGGATTCAATTTGAGTATACCACTGTTTAACCGTTTGGCTACCCGCAATCGTGTTCGTAGTGCCCGGCTACAGCAAACCAACCTCGCCCTGAAACTTGATAACACTAAAAAGGTGCTTTATAAAGAGATTCAACAAGCATGGTACAACGCAGTAGCTGCCGAAAGTAAATTTAACAGTAGTACAGCGGCCGTTGCTGCCAACGAAGAGTCTTTCCGCCTGATGAGCGAAAAGTTCGACAACGGGAAAGCTACTTTCGTTGAATACAACGAAGCCAAACAGAATCTGACAAAATCGCTGTCGGACAAGATACAGGCAAAATATGATTATCTGTTCCGTACCAAGATTCTCGACTTCTACAAAGGAAAGGCTATTGAGTAACCAATAATATCAGTATCTTTGCTTCATAAACAAAAAACTGTCTATGAAGCAAAGGTTATTCCTATTACTGATTTTCCTGCCGGTCGCTCTGCTTGGTCAACAAAAGGTTATCTTCCCGGATGATTTTAATACAAGCCTGAATGGAAAGGATGTAACCATTACCAATCCGCTCATTATCACCGATACCCGAAAATTAAGTTCTAACGGTATATTGGTTTTAGCCGCCGAACGCATACAGTCTGCCACAGAAGAACATGAACCTGGGATAGAAATGTATACTCAATGGCAAAAAGACTTCCCTAAGCGCATACTATCCCTTAAAGTAGATAAAACAGCTTTTTACCGTACCGGACAACAAACCACCAACCTTACAGGAACGGTATCTGTCAGTAACGGCACTTATACAATTATCCCCAAAATAGCTCCTTCTTTCGCAGGTAATGAACGTACCACTCAACCCCGGGAAGTAACAGTACCACACAATCTGAAAATCGCCAGTTTCAATCTGAACTTCTACATTGCAAATTCGTCTCTGTGGAATCCGGACTACGGTGCAGCCAGCCAGAATGAATTCACACGCCAACGTACTAAAATACTTGCAGCTCTCAAAGCAATAAATGCAGACATATACGCACTCTGCGAAGTTGGTGAAGGAAAAACGGCCGTGCAGGACATTGTGGAAGGATTGAATGACATAGCCGGAACAAACCGGTATGCTTATACCGACAACGGGGATACGAAAGAAAGTACGTATACTAAAAATGTATTTGTTTACAACACGGATAAGGTAGAACCTTATAAAGAAGTCCTCACCATTGGTTCATATCTCAAACTCCGTCATGTGGCACAGGCCTTCAACCTGAAAGAGAACCAGGAAAGACTGATTATCTCATTGAATCATTTTAAGTCGAAATCGTCTGGTAGCGGCACCGATGCCGATCAATATGACGGACAGGGGAAATCAAATAATCAACGAAAAGCAGAAGCCCACACATTGGTCAACGAACTGAATGCACTAACCAATTATTACGAAGATCCGGATATACTGATACTGGGGGATTTGAATGCATACTCCAGAGAAGACCCGATACGGATACTTACAAATGCTTCTTTAGTGAACTTACTGGAACATTTCTCTCCGCAGGATTATAGCTATGTCTACAATGGAGCTATCGGTTATCTGGATCACTCCATAGCCTCTGCCAGCATGAGTAAGCAAGTAGTAGATGCAACGCCCTGGCATATCAATGCAGATGAACAAAGTAAATTTGGTTATAAAAATGCCGTAAACTATTCGCCGGATCCCTATCGCAGTTCTGACCATGACCCTATCATTACCACTTTAATGCTGGACCGTGCTACGGGTATTTATACTCCGGGGAACGGATATAAAAACAGAATTCAGATATCCGGCAACCCACATGACGGATATCTCACTCTGCAAAGCGAACGTATAGACAAAGTAGAAGTACTTAGCATCAACGGACAAATACTTTTCACAAATACACCTGCCGTAGCAGGTAATTATTTCATTCTACCAACCAGCGGACTCACGGGTGGTTTTTATATCATTCGTGTTTACTGCAATAATTATTGCATTACAGATAAAATTGTACTTCCATAAAAGAAAGTATACACTGAAAAACGAAGCTCCACGTTACCAAGAAAGTAACGCGGAGCTTCGTTTTTATTTTTATTACAAATATTTTTAATAAGCAAATGCTATCAGATTTGAATTATCGTCAACTCTGTTTACCACATTCATTGTCCAGTCGCTCTCTGATTTACTCCACTTATAGTTCATATAGGCAACCGGCATATTTTGCTCATTCAACTCATAAACCGTTTTCTCTACTGAATCAATATACGCTCTGCGACTCTCATTCCAACGTGCATATTCCATTGTGATTTCATTGTTGGCGTACAAATAAGTAATTTTAAAATACGGAGTCCATTTGTCATGACTACCATCCCACTTAAATGCCTCTTTTGCAGTCATTCTACTCTGATCATCATAAGAAAAATCATATTTCATATGACGATAAAGCGAACCATCCATACGATAGATAACCTTCGACGTAACTAAGTCACCCTCTTTAATTTCATTCGTTACAAAGTTCGTATCCTGTGCTTTTAACTCTGCATTTACGACACCTGTAATTGTCATTACTACTAAAACAATCATTCTGAAAAATACTGTAGTCTTCATAATCGTATATTTTTTATTAGTTAATTTTTTTTCCTGTTTATATATTAGACGTATTGACTTATTCAAAGGTTGCATCACTTTCTGTTTTTTTTCGTTTTCTATTTGATAACCGCCTTCGTATATCTAAATGCAAGAGGTGTGCCAGAACAATAAAATACTGATAACCAACAGTATAAAATAAATCCTTAGTGTACGAAAATGAACACATGTACGCTTATATGCGGACAGTGTACTATTTTTAATTATCTTTGCCTATTGTTTTATGGAACAACAAAAAGAATATAGAAGCATCGTAAAAGCTACAGCCCTCTTCGGAGGCGTACAGGCTTTTCAGGTTCTGCTTACTTTGGTACGTACCAAAGTGGTGGCATTGCTTCTTGGTGTAGACGGTGTAGGTCTGTTAGGAATGTTCAACAATGCCATAAGCATGGTACAAAGTATAACGGGGTTAGGTATCAATCAGGGAGGTGTCAAAAGCCTCTCCTCTGCCGAAGATCCCCGTAAAGCTGCACAAATAGCAACTCTAATCCGGCAAATGAGCTTATATGCTGGCTTACTCGGTGCAGTGGTGGTGCTTGCACTTTCTCCCTGGCTATCACAATGGAGTTTCGGAACCCGGGACTTTACAGGAGCATATATGTGGCTCGCCTGTACCATCTTATTTGATACGCTGACCAAAGGAGAACTTGCTATATTTCAAGGATTCCGACGCCTCCGTATTCTGGCACAAGCCAATCTACTGGGTGCATCTGCAGGACTTCTTATTTCACTACCTATTTATTATATATGGAAAACGGATGGCGTTGTGGTTGCTATTATACTCTCTTCCATTTGTGGTTACTTTGCTACACTGCTGTTCCGCGACAAACAAAAAGTGCCACCTTTATCTGTTCGTCAGGAAGGTAAAAGTATCATCACAATCGGAGCCATGCTTACCATCAGCGGTTTTGCCAGTACATTGGTCAGCTATCTATTCAATATCTACCTTAGAAGTCACGGTGGATTGGAGGACGTGGGTATCTACCAGTCCGGGTTCGGACTGATAGACAAATACATCGGGCTTATCTTTGTGGCAATGAGTACCGACTACTACCCCCGACTGGCAGCTGTTCATAATCAAAACACGAAACTCAGTTCCATAATGAATCAGCAGACCGTAGTATCACTGCTGATACTGTGTCCGGTTATCACAATCTTTCTGCCAACAGCACCACTAATTGTCCGCCTGCTACTTACCAAGTCGTTCCTACCAGTCATTCCTTTTCTGTCATGGGCCATCTTAGGTATGATCTTTAAAGTGGTTTCTACCAGTATGGGATATATACTTATCGTTAAAGGAGCACACCGGTTATTTCTTGGTACTGAATTATTTTCATGGAGCACTATACTAATAACCAATATCATAGGATATACTGTATGGGGAATTGAAGGAATAGGGATTGCTTTTTTATTCAGTTATGTCTGCTATCTGACAGTGGTGGGAATTTCCTGCAGAAAAATCTTCAAGATTGTATTTAACCGGGAAGTATTATACCTATTTCTCTTTACCAGTACATTAGCTATAGCCAGTTTTATTTCTGTACGCTATCTGGTACCTGTCAATCCTTGGTATGGTTATGCAATATGTGTGTTATTAATCACATTTTCCTTATGGATTGCCATAAAAAGACTATGGCAGCATATTAAATAAATCACTATTTTTGCATAATGAAGCCATTACTAAGTATAATCATCCCTTTTTATGGAACGGCAGATAAAAAAATGCTGGAACGTTGTATTGCTTCCATCCGCAATCAAGGTATGGAAACAGAGGACTACGAAATACTCATTGAAGATGATAATGGCAAAGGATTGGGTGGAGCACGTAACATTGGTATTGGTAAAGCCCGGGGAGAATATCTGTTATTTATAGATGCGGATGACTATCTATTTCCGGGAATGCTGGCACAATGTATGGTTCTGCTAACACAACATCCGGATATGATATCCTTTGGTTTTCAACAAGTCTCACACTCCAATGAAACAGTTAGAAGTAAAGAAGAAGCCACATCCAAAACCTATCCGACAGGAGCTGCATTTATGAATGAACATAATTTCATGGGTACAGCCTGGAGACATCTTTTTCTAAAAGAATGGCTTCTCAAACATCGGCTCGTATTCCCTGAAAATGCCTATCATGAAGATGAAGCATTCGTGGCCAAAGCTTATTTCCATGCCGGAACTACTATCATAACAAACTTGACAGTATATGCCTATTATCAGTGCCCCCATTCTATTTTGCACAAACAGGATGTAACCAACCGTACTCAACGGATACAGAATTTCCGGCAAATACTGACAGATCTGAAAAAATATCTGAAAGAGACAGCTGCAGAAGCTTCTCCACAGCAACAACGGGCGCTACAAAGGAGAATTCATTTCCTCACGATTGACTATATATTACAATTAATACACAACCATTATCCACTTTTGGGATATCCTGCGGCTCTAAAAGAGTTAAAGAAACATCAGTTTCTTCCATTACCAAATGAAAAATACTCATGGAAATACTCTATAGCCCGAATACCCCTCAATCTTTTTGCACTGCTATGAAAATACTACTTCTCGGTGAATTCAGCAATATCCATTGGACCTTAGCAGAAGGACTCCGCATATTAGGACATGAAGTGTGTGTTGTCTCAGACGGCAACCACTGGAAAAATTATAAACGGGATATCTCTCTGTTGCGCCCAACAGACGGTAAAATAGATGGAGTCAAATATCTGGCAAAGGTTTTATTATTGCTTCCTAAATTAAAGGGATATGATATCGTACAAATCGTCAATCCCTGTTTTCTGCATCTGAAACCGGAAAAGAGCCTACCCATCTATCGTTTTTTACGGAAACATAATAAGAAGATATTCTTAGGTGCTTTTGGTACAGACCATTACTACGTAAAAACTTGTATGGAAACGAATGTATTCAAATATTCTGATTTCAAATCTCAGGACAAATTCAGAGACACGCCTGTCAACCGTAAAATAATAAAAGAATGCCTGTATGGCGGAACAGCACGTGCCAACAAAGAAATAGCTCAAACCTGTAATGGCATCATAGCCTGCCTATGGGAGTATTATGTATCTTATACTTCATACTTCCCGGATAAATTAACGTTCATCCCACTACCGATTGACTATTCTGACATTGTTAGCCGGGTACGGCCCGAACCCGAAAAAGTGAACTTTTTTATCGGTATTCAATCCGCACGAAGTGATATCAAAGGCACAGATATTATGTATCCCGTTCTCAAGGAAGTACAAAAAAAATATCCGGACCGATGCTATATTACAGAAGCTATCGATGCTCCCTATGATACCTATCAACGGTTAATGGATGACGCTGACGTACAATTAGATCAGTTATATTCATATACTCCTTCTATGAACTCTTTGTTAGCTATGACAAAAGGGGTTATCGTAGTAGGAGGCGGAGAAGAAGAAAATTATGAAATAATAAACGAGAAAGAACTACGTCCTATTATTAATGTATATCCCTCCGAAGAAGATATTTTCCGGAAACTGGAATTCATCGTGCAACATAAAGAGCAGATTCCAATACTATCAGCGCAAAGTATTGAATACGTAAGAAAACATCATGACTATGTAAAAGTTGCACAACAGTATGCAGACTTCTGGAAAACACATTAATCCCCAGAATACGAACAGATTTATTCAAACTTATTGATTGCCGCAATCACATAGGCCACTTCTTCAACCGTCATCAGGGGAGACATGGGCAAGCTCAATTCTTCACGATGTATTTGCTCCGTCACCGGCAATGAAAGAGCAGCATATTCAGTCAAGGCCTCTTGTTTGTGCGGAGGAATCGGATAATGTATCTGTGTTTGTATTCCTTCCTCCGCAAGGAAAGTCTGCAACCTGTCACGGCAAGATGAAAAGATAGGGAAAATATGAAATACATGCTGCTGCCAGTCATCGACCCGTGGCAAGGTTAATTGCGTATTCTGAATATGCGTCATGTATTGAGAGGCAATCAGGCGACGACGTTCATTGTCAGCATCGAGACGCGACAGTTTCAGACGCAATACGGCGGCCTGAAGTTCATCCAGGCGACTGTTTATACCTTTATAAAGGTGGACATACTTTGCAGAAGAGCCATAATTGGCGATAGAACGAACCATCGCAGCAAGCGACTCATCATTGGTAGTCACTGCACCACCATCTCCCAATGCACCCAGGTTCTTTGCCGGATAGAAACTGAATCCGGCTGCATCTCCAAGGCTACCGGTACGTTTCCCGTTATAAATGGCACCATGAGCTTGTGCCGCATCCTCCACAACTTTGAGATTATGACGTCTTGCTATATCTTTAATAGGCTGCATATCAGCACATCTTCCGTATAGATGTACAGGAAGTATAGCTTTGGTTCGGGAGGTAATCAGGGATTCTATTTTTTCGGAAGCTATATTGCATGACAACAAAGAAGGTTCACAAAAAACCGGTCTCATTCCGGCACGGATCACCCCCAATATAGAGGCAATGTAAGTATTGGCAGGAACAATCACCTCATCACCGGGCTGCATTTCTCCCAACTCGCAATAAGCCATAAAGATAAGAGTCAATGCATCCAATCCGTTCCCCACACCTACACAACAGGTTGTACCACAATAATCAGCAAAAGCTTTTTCAAAAAGATGGTTTTCTTCTCCCTGTAAATACCAGCCGGAGCGAAGCACCCGAATTATAACATCCGAAATCTCCGGTTCGAAAGAATCGCTAATACGCTGTAAATCGAAATATTTAATCATCATCCACAGAGTCTAAACAAAGTTCATATGTATCATACATGACCGCACGTCCACCAAATCCTTCTTTCTGGAATATTAATCCCTCATTCAGATAACGTCCTCCATCTTCTACGGAAACTCCAAAATCAAAATAACGTTTCTCTGTATAAATTTGGTTTATCAGGCAGTCAAACAAAAGATCAAGTGCTCCCATATCCCGCCCTCTATCAGTAGAAGCAATATACTGGACATGAGCTACTTCACCAGAGATATACATCACACATCCTCCTACCGTTTCATCTTTATCGAGTACCCGATAAAGTTTTATTTCTTCCGGGAACAGACGATTAAGGCGTACAATCTCCTCTAACGAATGTACCGGTAATCGATCATGACGTTGTTGCAGATTCTGCTCCAGAACAGACCAGAAAGCACTAAAAGCGTCATCCTGGCAAATGCGTAATCCACTCGTATGTGCAAGTTTCAGTTTTCGACGCCGAAGTGTACTGAAAGGACAGCCTCCGGCAGGCATTACAACCGAAGAGATCTTCCGCTCTGTCAGTCGGGCATTCAAGCGAAACAGGGCATACAAATCCTCTTCAGCAGGATATTTATGATATATAAAAGGAATAGTACGATAAACAATCCGCTTTATTCCGGAGGTTTCTTTCAGGTAACGGCACAAAAGATAAAATGCCTCCAACACTACACTCGCACTTGCCTGATAAGCAAGAACGAACCCGCCATAGGTCAATCCACCATGCGTACAGTAAGTATCATCCTCTATATTTCCCGGTAATAAAGCGAGCAATCGCCCTCCTTTATAAAACATCAGAGAATAATCGGTGAAACGATCGGCATGATAATCCATATAATCACGCATAAACAAGAACGTTCCATTTCTGGAGGCAGCCACAAAACTATCCCAAACTATCTTTTGGTCCGACGTATAACGGACAACGCTCAACTGTAAGTCTCGGATAGCAAGTGTCATTTCTTTATATATTCCAGGAATTCGTCGTATGAATTAATATAATTATCAAGGCAATAGGGATGAGAGGCCAGGACAAGAACAACAGCATCCGGTGAAAAATTACTCATGACCTTCCACATTCCCGGCGGAATTAATAAGCCTTCGGAAGGAGAAGACAAATGATAGTGTTTACGTCCCGTTATATCTTCTGTCCAGATATCAAAGCTACCGCTGACAGCCACAAGATATTCGGACAACTCCGTATTGGCATGTTGCCCACGTTCTTGTCCTTCGGGTACATTATGTATCCAAAACACACGCTCAACAGGAAAAGGTATATCCTGTCCTACCTCAAGAAGGGTCAGACTCCCCCGTTTATCTGTAAATGTCTTTAAACGTTCCATAACTTTATAGAATAACGATATTTAGTGGATATTATTATAAGTGGTACTTCAAATTTAATTCATACTATGCCAGTCTTTTATTGAAACGCAAATGATCGCAGATTTTCGCAGATTAGATAGTTTGCTGCACTTAAGAGACGATATTCTTTGCGTAAATTTGCGATATCTGCGTTTCAATGATACGATCATTTAATTAGGATACAGTACTTACGAATAATAGTTTATAGTTAACTTTACAACCAGAAAATCAAGCTCTAACAAGAAAAAACTCCTCTTTCCATTATTACATAGGAAAAGAGGAGTTGATTGATAAGAACTTCCCAATAATTTATCTTCTTGAGCTACTTCCCCGTTCAGAAGAGCTGGAAGAAGAACTTCTGCTACTCGAAGATGAACTGGAGGAAGAAGAACTACGTCCGGACTGTCCACTGGAAACCGAACTACGACGACTACTACTTGGGGAAGTCGTTTCCCGGTTAGCTGAAGAGCTACTTCTGCGGCTACTGTTTCCGGAGTTTGTACTACTGTGGCTTGTACTGCTATTTACCCTGCTACTGCTACCTGAAGTATTATTATCTCTTCTACTACCTGATGTACTTTCACGATTTGAAGATGAAGAACTACTACTTGGCCGCGTAGTAGGCCGAGAGGTTGAACTTGGCTTCGTTTCAGAATTTCCCGGACGGGTTGACGTTCCCGGAGTAGTACTTGGACGAGTTGTAGAACTACCGGGACGGGTAGTTGTACCGGTACTCGGACGGGTAGTCGTGCCAGTGCTTGGACGAGCTCCTGGTCTGGAAGAAGGCCTTGTACTTGTATTCGGACGAATATTCACCGATCCGAAATCCGAACGACGGTTAGTGTGGTACACCCGATCATTTCTCACACTATAGTTTCCTCGATAATGACTATGGTTATAGCGCCCACGATAATAACTTACATTATGAAAATGTGTCCGGTAATGTCCTCCGGAATAACTACGATAATGATAAGGTTTAGGGAAGTAGAAGTGGTTATGGTTCGTATATGTGATATACACACGGAAGTTCCACCCACCTGTATTAGCATATATCGGACGATAAAAATAATCGAGTCCCAGGAACCTACGATACTGTGAGTCACTCAATACCCAACGCAAATCGTCATTACGCACATCCAGATAATTGTAATAATCATCCAGTGCCCATTCGTATCCGCGTATTACATCGTCCATCAAATAGCGAATGGAATAGATAAAATCAAAATTGATTTCATAGACATCATTATACTGTTGCGTATTCAGGTTTAGTTCATACGCCATCTTATCAGTCAGGAAACGCGTCTCTTTGCGTACCCTGCTATTACTCATAGCCGCCATACTCATACTGCTCATGGCAGTTATCCCGATGGCAAATAATAGTATAATCAATCGTTTCATAATCGGTATATTATTTTATATTATTACTTTGGTGATATCTTTTTATAAAGTCATTCACTTCTTTCTTATCCGAACTAAATGTCAGTTTGTCCAGTGCCCGGAAGAAGTTTGCTTTATCAGCAATTCTCGGATATATCTTTATAAGGAATGGTTTCCTTTCGCTATCAAATGTGCAAAACTCCAACAAGCGGATACACTGATCGGTAGTAAAGTAAGAACTCATTAAAGCATTGTCGAGTAAAGCATTGCGGTCGGATTCAAAAGGTTGATTTCTCAATGAATTTATAAACTGTTCAAAGGAGCCATCGTTCATTACCGGTTCCCATGGATTAAAATCGTCCGGTCTATGTCCAGGTCGGTCAGGCCTGTGCCCCGGATGATTTGCACCTTCAATAACAATCTCTTTCACTCTCATGCTTGAACAATAAACACGTTCATCCAGCAATAAGTTTTCTCTGTTAAACTGTTCTCCGCGACGGGCAGCATACACCTGTACACGGTAACTGCCTCCGTTCAGATTGGCAACAAAGCAACTGAATGTAGGTTTACATACCTGTTGTCCATCAATAAACACAACCACTTGTTCCCGAGGACTTTCAATAGAAATACCATTCAGAGAAAAAGCTTTTACTGAAACCACTGCCAGCAGAAAACAAAAACCAAGTATCAATTTACGTATCATATCTTTTCTATTTTATTTTTATCTGTCCGGGTATGGCAATCACTCTCTTTCTCCAGGTAGGATTTCATTTCCGTCACCTTCCCGTCTACAAAATATACCTTAACTACAGACCAACCGGAAAATACGAAGACCCGAAACTCCCACTCCTCCCCTTTGTCATTAAAAGTCCTGTAAGAAGGTGAACCGAGTACATCTGTTACCTGTTCCAGCGTCATCCCTTTACGAATGCTCAGTAACTGTTCGTTTGTAAAGCCTGCTTGAGAAGAGATGCAGCTGCCAAGCAATATCATCATCAACAAGATGCCAAAAGTATGTATCTTTTTCATAATCTGTATTGTTTAAGTGAAACTTTTCTCTTGAAAACATATCTTTTAATGTATATGTGGTACCGGCGCCGGATGTGTGTACACTTCCCGAACAAATGTATTCATGCCTGATACCCTTCCTTCATCAAACGTAATCACGGTAATTTTAGTTTCTCCCCCAATAACAGACAGCCTGTGATACTCCCATTCTTCCACTCCTCTATCAAAACGACGGTAATCCGGTGTACCAAAAATCTTTGAGATCTCCTGCCTGCTCATTCCTTCCTGTACCTTCATGATCTTGTTCATAGAACCGCAACCTGCACTTATCACCAGAAGCAATAACATCAATAAAACATGTATCTTTTTCATACCCTGTACATTTAAGTAATTCAACTTTTGTGTTTTCTTATACCACAAAAATAGGGTGAGGAAACTCCCCACCCTAATGATTATCTATATTCGTGTATAGGGATTCCCCTATCATAATTAGGATTATGCCAACCGGATTCCATCTTCCTCCAGAACGATCAGGCGTTTCTTATATAAGTCGCCAACAGCTTTTTTGAAAGTCTTCTTACTCACCTCAAAGGTTTCATAAATATCTTCTGCTGGGCTTTTATCCGTCAACAAAATTCTGCCTCCTTTATCCTTTATATATTGGAATAATGCTTGTGAGAAATCATCTACTTTCCCGAATCCCGGCTTCTGAAGTATCAAATCTATTTTCCCGTCCTCGCGAACCTGTTTCACATAAGCCTTCAGTTCCATTCCTGTTTTCAAAGGCTGAAATATTTCGCTGTCATAAAGCAAACCACCAAACTTATTCTCAATAATGGCTTTAAATCCAAGATCCGTTTTTTGCCAGATAAGAATATTAACTTCTTCTCCCGGCTGATACGCTGCTTTCTCTTTGGAAAGATAACGATCTACCTTTGCAGAAGCCACAATACGATAACTTTCATCATCGAGATGAGCATGGATAATGTATTTATTGCCTACCTGCATTTTCATCTTCTGTTCACTGAAAGGCACAAACAAGTCTTTCATCAATCCCCAGTTGAGAAATGCGCCAAACTGATTAATCCATGCCACTTCCAGACAAGCAAACTCCCCCACCTGCACCAGTGGAGTCAATGTAGTAGCAATCAGCCTTTCTTCATTATCGAGATAGAGAAATACATTCAATACATCTCCTATTTGACAATTTTCGGGTACATAACGAGTAGGCAGCAAAATTTCACCTTCCTCACCTCCGTCAAGATACATTCCGAAATCGACCTCTTTTACAACCTCAAGCTGGTTGAATTTTCCTAATTCAATGCGCATAATATTTAGTAGTTAGAATTTAGTAGTAAGTAGTCAAGTAGTTGAAATGATTTAGTAACCAAAGTAGCTAACAGCACAATCTACCACTTGCTACTTAACCACTCACTACCAAATCCCTACTACAATTTTCTGCAAAGATAGTTCATTTAGCCGACATCTTTCCCACCGGTATAACTTTTCCAAGGCAACCGCGCTAAATTTATGCTCATTATTGTACGAATATGAATAAATTTACGATATTGAGCAAAATTGGTACGGTTGTCCTATAACTTTTCATTATCAGCCAGAACTTTTTTCAATGAACATTCTGGCGATTAAGTCGTTATATTTGTAGCGTCAACATAAAAACCGCCTATTCATTTATAAAAAATATAAGATTATGGAATTCTTAACCAACGAGAAATTAACGATTGTAGGAGCTGCCGGAATGATTGGCTCAAATATGGCCCAAACTGCCATGATGATGAAACTTACCCCTAACATCTGCCTGTATGACCCATATGCACCCGCACTGGAAGGTGTGGCCGAAGAGTTATATCACTGTGGATTTGAAAATGTCAACCTCACCTATACTTCTGACATCAAAGAGGCACTGACGGGAGCAGCTTATATCGTTTCATCCGGTGGTGCTGCCCGTAAAGCAGGTATGACACGTGAAGATCTTTTAAAGGGAAATGCAGAGATTGCTGCCCAATTTGGTAAAGACATCCGCCAATACTGCCCTAACGTGAAACATGTGGTAGTAGTGTTCAACCCGGCAGATATTACAGGATTGATCACGTTGCTTTATTCCGGTCTGAAACCCTCACAGGTATCTACACTTGCAGCATTGGATAGCACCCGTCTGCAAAACGAATTGGTAAAGTTCTTCAAAATACCTGCTTCCAAAATACAGAACTGCCGTACATACGGCGGGCATGGCGAACAAATGGCAGTATTTGCATCCACCACTACCGTAGATGGTGATACATTGACCAACTGGATTGGTACTACCCACCTGCCTCAAACAGAATGGGAAGCTATCAAGCAACGCGTTATCCAGGGTGGTAAGCACATCATCGACCTGCGCGGACGTTCTTCTTTCCAAAGTCCGGCCTATCTTTCTATTGAAATGATCGCCGCAGCTATGGGAGGACAACCTTTCCGTTGGCCAGCCGGAACGTATGTATCCGACGGAAAATTCAACCATATCATGATGGCAATGGAAACGTCTATCACGAAAAATGGCGTCAGCTATAAAGAAGTACAGGGTACCCCTACCGAACAGCAAGAACTGGAAAATAGTTATAAACACCTGTGTAAACTGCGTGATGAGGTCATTGAAATGGGAATTATCCCGGCAATAAAAGATTGGCACAGCCTGAACCCTAATATCAAGTAGGCTTATTTTCTCAAAAAGGATTGAATGTCTCTTTTTTACAATCAGAAGAAAAAGCAAAGAAGTATTTTTGCACGTTCTGCATTTATAAAATATCTTTGCTCACAGTATGGAAACATTCAGCCTCATTAAGCCTTGTACCGCACTAACTCCGTTTATCAAGTATTACTGGATATTACGGATTGATATCTCCGCACCCGTCACGGAACGAACCATTCCTGTCGGGTGCGTTCATTTAACTTTCCATCGGGGTAAACAACTGTTTTCGCCTACCACCCGGCAACTACAGCCACAGGCTTTCATCTGCGGACAATCTAATACTTACGTCGATGTGGCCTCTACCGGAAATATTGATATGATCACTGTTGTTTTTCAGCCTTATGCACCGAAACTCTTTTTCCGGTTACCTGTCAGAGAAACATATGGGATGAATGTTTCAATAGAAGATATCGGAGACATCGCATTGACAGACCTGGCTAAACGAGTCGCAGAGACACCGGATGATACACAATGTATAGAACTAATAGAGCACTTTCTGCTCCAACGCTTCTATTCTTCCGCTGAATATAACATAAAGAGAATTGAGGCTGCCATACAAGAAATAAACCAGTGTCCCCAACCTACCATTCACAGGCTGGCCCAAACAGCCTGTCTCAGCGACAAGCAGTTTAACAGGGTCTTTCATGAATATGTAGGCACTACACCCAAAGAGTTTATCCGTATTGTCCGTTTACAGCGGGCTTTGTACACATTGCAAACACAGCCGGACATCAATTTTGCCCAACTGGCCTATGAATGCGGATATTACGACCAATCCCATCTTATTAAAGAATTTAAAGTTTTTTCCGGCTACACGCCGGGAGAGTATCTGGCACTTTGTGCACCTTACTCCGATTACTTCTCTACACTCTAAAAGATAGAATGTCCTTTTTTTCCTATCATACGCCGACTGCCGTTCCTACTTTTGCAGTGTCTTTGCAAAGCAAATTAATTAATCATTAAAAAACAGAAGACTATGAGTAAGTTGATTTCATTTTTTGAGATTCCGGCAAGCGACTTCAACCGGGCGGTAAAATTCTACGAGACAATCTTTGGCATCAAGATGCCGGTAACAGAGTGTGAAACAGAAAAGATGGCATTCTTTGTTGAAGAAGGTGAAGAGCAGAGTGTGGGAGCAATCTCTTATGCAGAAGGATTCAATCCCTCGGAACACGGGGTTCTGATTCACTTTAATTGTGAAAATATAGAGCTTATGACAACAGCAATCACACGTAACGGTGGGAAAATAATCATCCCAAAGACAAAGATCGAAGCCGAAGGACGAGGTTGGTTTGCCGTTTTTGCCGACAGTGAAGGAAATCGCATCGGATTGTATGCCGGGAAATAAGTTTTTTCTATCTTTGCCACATCATCAATTTAAGAAATATCAGTTTGTTTAACTCATGAAGTGGCAAATTTGCAGATAGCTACGCTTCGAATGAAATAATAGAGAGTTATTTATTCATTCCGTGGGGATGACTTTTCAGTCATCCCCCTAACGTGTTATTCGCAATTTAATCATGAATTTTACTTATAAACAAATTTGGCTCATCAACTTTCCTGTAATGATGAGTCTGCTGATGGAACAACTCATCAATCTTACCGACACTATTTTCCTGGGTCATGTGGGCGAAGTCGAATTAGGTGCCTCGGCACTGGCAGGAATGTATTACATCGCAATCTATATGCTCGGCTTCGGCTTCAGTCTGGGACTGCAAGTGATGATTGCACGAAGAAACGGAGAAGGGAATCTCCAGAAAACAGGGGAAACATTCTGGCAGGGAATGTTCTTTCTGATCACGCTGTCGATACTGACGTTCACATTCTCCAAACTCTTTTCCCCGACACTGCTACGAACAGTGATTTCGTCAGACCAGATTTATCTGGCCGTAATCCAATACATAAGCTGGCGGGACTATAGTTTTTTATCCGTATTTCCTATACTGGCATACAGGGCATTTTATGTAGGGACTACAAAAACAAGAGTGTTGACAATTAACTCCATTCTGTTAGTGACAACGAATACACTGCTCAACTATCTGCTCATCTTCGGCGTAGGTGGATTCCCGCGTCTTGGAATAGCAGGAGCTGCTATAGCCTCATCGATAGCAGAAGCGGTAGCACTGATCTATCTGGTGACATATACATACTTTAAGGTGGATAAAAAGAAATATGGCTGGAGATGTTCGTTCAATTTCCCGTTACTCAGACAGCTGTTTCAGCTTTCAAGCTGGACGATGATCCGGTCGTTCTTCTGTATAGCTCCGTGGTTTCTGTTTTTCATAGCCATCGAACATTTAGGAGAAAGGCAACTCGCAGCAGGAAATGTTGTAAGAAGTGTCTCAGTAATCCTGTTCGTTATTGTCAACTCATTCGCCACAACCGGGATCTCGCTGGTCAGCAATCTGATCGGAGCAGGACAAACGGAAAGTGTAATGCCGGTATGCTGGAAAACGGTAAAACTGAGTTATGCGGTAGGAACTCCGTTTATACTAATAGCAATACTGATGTCCAATCAGATTTTAGGGATTTATACAAACAGTAAAGAAGTGGTTGAAACAGCCATCCCACCATTCCTGCTGATGCTATCTACCTATTTTCTTGCTACGCCAGCCTATACATATTGCAACGCAATCATTGGAACCGGAAAGACAAAAACGGCCTTTGTTTTCCAAATGATAACAATTACCGTTTATCTCGGATATCTGTATGGATTAACTTCCTGTGAGTTACCATTAGTGATTTACTGGACGGCGGAACAATTGTATGTACTATTACTATTAGGATTGGCCTTGAATTATTTGAAAAAAGGAAGCTGGAAACGATAAATGTTTCAAAGCAAGTATCTAAGAACATTATCCTATACAATAAAGGCATAGTCTGCATGCAGGTCATATATCTACTGCATGCAGGCTACGCCTATACTGATTATCCCCCCTGTTACTACTTATGTGCCGGCGTAGCCATAGGGGTACTTTTATCTTTACTTTCAGCCACCTCTACCAGATAAACTCCAACACAGATAAAGAGAATTGCAAAAGTCTGAGTCCAGCTAAAACGATCTTGTCCTAAAATCAAAGAAGCAATAGTAGCCACAATCAATATCAAATAACCATAAATGGCAACCACCGTTGTTTTCAGATATTTCAAACCGATAGGCAACAGCATGTAACTGATTGTGGTAGGGAATATTAGTACAAACATCAATACGGCAAACGGTAACCAATGGAAAGGTAACGAAAATACAGGAGCATCGAACCCTGTAATCATCGATACAATAAGACCGGATACTGCCGAACCGCTAAAAGTATATTTCAGCATTGTAATAGGACCTACAGCAGAAAGAATGCGTTTACTCATCACCAGATAAATGGCATAAACCACAGAACTGGACAGACACAACATATTGCCGACAAAAGCGTCCGAAGCAAGATCATCACTCCGTTGCGTGAGAATACAAACCAATGCACCGACAAGAGCTATGGATATGCCTACTATTTTCGAACCGGTTGCCTTCTCGTGATAAAAGAAAATCATAATGAGAAACACCCAGATAGGCTGAAGACTCGTGAAAATGGAACTTGACACAGGAGTCGTTTTACTAAGACCAATCAGATAAAGAAACATAAAGCCATAGAGCCCTAATGCTCCCAATAAGAATAATAACCATTTATCCTTACGGGAGGTCTTTTCTTCGGGTGGAGCAAACCAGCCAATAATCCAGAAAGCGACCGCAGCAAAGGTACAGCGGATTGTAGCTCCGGTAAGCGGGCTCATCCACAAAGGAAGTAGATATTTAAGGGCATTCATATTTAACCCACTGAATACTTTCGATATAGCCATGTACAGATTGGCTTCCAGTTTCTTATTCTTCATACTTATTATTTTAGGTGCTTGTGCTTCCCGCACAGGGAGGCCCGGCAAGCGATGTTAGTTATTATATCGTTTTACGCTAAATGTTGTCTGGCATTACTATCTATCTCTTTCTCCGGTATCGATAAAGCCCTATCTCGTAGAGTAACGTAGGAAGCCTCGGTATGTAATGTTGTTTTAGATGTACATGTAAAGCAGTACAACATGTGCATGTGGGACAGTACGACATGTGCATCTCATGCAGCTTTACATGTACATGTAAAACAAAACTGTGCACCGGGAAAAGGAACACTCCTTTCTGAGAAAAACAAAGTACAACACCGGGCAAAGGGGGCGATACCGTTTAGGGGTACTTCCGCTACCGAAAAGATATGCCCATAATCTTCGTTACGAATCAGTTCACCACAGAGGACACAGAGGGCACAGAGATATTATTTTCTCTGATGAGACGCGGATAAACGCAGATTAAAAAACTGTAGTTCTTTATTTTATCGTTATTTCCCTTTGCGAGAATCTGCGTTCACCTGCGTTTCAATGAAGATTTAAAACTCTGCGCCCTCTGTGTACTCTGTGGTAAAATACCATACGGTTTTTAAGCTATTTCAAACCATCATCAAACAGGAACGTATTCCGCTTACGATAGGCCCATATTAGTGCTACAATCGTTATAACAAGATTAAATACAAACGCAAACTGCTGAGATTTAACATGAAATACTGTTGACTGAAAGAAATCTATAATAAACGGACAAAGCAAAATTGCCAGATAATTCATCATCATCACAAAAGCCAGTGCCAGCGTTGCTTTCTTCGGAATAGCAGTATGAGTGGTTTTATCATATATAACAGGTTGTATCACCCCATATCCTAACCCTACAAGAATACATCCCGGAGCTATCACCCACTCTTTGGGTGATAACCAGATAAGTGCCAGTCCAACGGCGATGCACAATAAACTGTAAAACTTCGTCTTCTCACGAAAAAGTCCCACTATCTGATTCAAAAAGAAACCCGGAGCCATAATAGCCAGAAAGAACAGCGAAATCATAATACCGGAATTACCACTTGAAAAATGATATTCCTCCATCAGGAAAGGAAGATTAAAAGTAACAATAAGCACTAAATAAGTAGCAAGCCCATAGAACAGCATCACCTGCAAAAGATATTTCACATTTATACCCCGCTTATATTTTGCTACTTCAGGATCAACCGGCGCATCAGCCTCCTTCTCTTCCGTATTAGTTATTGAAGCAGCCCCTTCCTCACTGATCATACTACGCTTGAGATAAACGGACAGCACCAACGAAGCCAATGGAAGCAGGTATACCACAAATGGCAAATGCCAATTCACCTCTGCCAGATAACCGGTGACAGCTGTAGCTATCACTAACGTAAAATTCGTAATAGCAGAACTAAATCCGAACTGCTTTACCCGATAAGGACCTGTGAAATATTTAGAAATAAGCCCCGTGCTAAGGGGGATAATCATTCCCGAACCTACCCCAAGCATGGCACTGATAGCAATAAGTTGCCACATCTCACTGGCAAGCAGATAAAGAATACCACTCAGGGCAAAGATAGCAAGCCCCACTTGCAGCAAACGAATAAAATTTACTCGCTCCGTCAGTTTTCCCGCCAGAATAATAAAAGGAATGATCAGCAAAGAAGGCAAAGATGAAAGCATCTGAACATCAAGCTCCGTGGAATGAGGAAAGATGACAGACAATTTTCCAAGGATAGGGCTAACGGCCAAGCCAGGTAGAGCATTCAGAGCAGATATAGACCAAATGCCGATAAGGGTGATAAGGGGAATGGTGCCCCGTCCTGTTTGTATTCTCATATTCTCTTTAATATTTGGGGTTTAGATTTGACAACAACAACGCATCCCCCCAGAAAGTTCAGTGCTTCCCGCACGGGGAGATTCGCCAGGCGGTGCTTCCCGCACGGGGAGGTTCGGCAGGCGATGGTTAATTGAAACGCAGATTGCCGCAAAGGAAAACAAAAATAAGAGAAAGAATTACCGGATTTTAATCTGCGATAATTTGCGTTAATCTGTGTTTCATCAGAGATTTAAAACTCCGTGTTCTCAGTGTCCTCTGTGGTGAATTTACCTCATTATTCATTCTTTATACAGTTAGAGCATCTCCTGCCGAAACTTCCCCGTACAGGAAGCACGAAGCACAATAAACGCAAAATAATGTAAAATGGCTAAACTTTAAAAACCCCGTACTGTTGTTGTGGAAAATTCGACGGGGAAACTCCCCATCGCCTAAACCTAACTAAAAACAATAGCAAAATGGAAGATTTAAATTTCAGAAAAGGTGATGCCAAGACCGATGTATTTGGTTCAAACAGAATGTTGCAACCCTCTCCGGTAGAGAAAATCCCCGACGGCCCTACAACTCCTGAGATTGCCTATCAGATGGTGAAAGATGAAACTTTTGCACAGACTCAGCCCCGATTGAACCTGGCTACTTTCGTCACCACTTATATGGATGAGTATGCCACTAAGCTGATGAACGAAGCAATCAACATCAACTATATTGATGAAACAGAATATCCGCGTATCGCCGTCATGAACGGAAAATGTATCAACATCATGGCCAACTTGTGGAATACTCCTGAAAAAGAGGACTGGAAAACAGGTGCGTTGGCTATCGGTTCTTCCGAAGCTTGTATGCTTGGTGGTGTTGCCGCATGGTTGCGTTGGCGCAAAAAACGTCAGGCACAAGGAAAACCGGTAGACAAACCAAACTTCGTTATCTCAACCGGATTCCAGGTAGTATGGGAAAAATTCGCTCAGCTATGGCAGATTGAAATGCGTGAAGTACCTTTGACACTGGAAAAAACAACCCTCGATCCGGAAGAAGCACTGAAAATGTGTGACGAGAACACCATCTGTATCGTCCCTATCCAAGGCGTTACATGGACAGGACTGAATGACGACGTAGAAGCTCTTGACAAAGCACTCGATGCTTACAATGCCAAGACCGGATATGACATTCCTATCCACGTAGATGCCGCCAGTGGTGGTTTTATCCTTCCATTCCTGTATCCTGAAGTAAAATGGGATTTCCGTTTGAAATGGGTACTTTCTATCAGTACTTCCGGTCATAAATTCGGTTTGGTTTATCCGGGTCTTGGTTGGGTTTGCTGGAAAGGCAAAGAATATCTTCCCGAAGAAATGTCTTTCAGTGTTAACTACTTAGGTGCAAACATCACACAGGTAGGTTTGAACTTCTCCCGTCCTGCTGCTCAGATTTTAGGACAGTACTATCAATTTATCCGTCTGGGATTCCAGGGATACAAAGAAGTGCAATACAACTCACTGACCATTGCGAAATACCTCCATAGCGAAATAGCCAAGATGATGCCATTCGTGAACTACTCAGAAGATGTAGTGAACCCACTGTTCATCTGGTACATGAAACCGGAATACGCAAAAGATGCTAAGTGGACACTGTATGATTTGCAGGACAAACTAGCTCAGAGTGGCTGGATGGTACCGGCCTACACATTGCCTACTAAGTTGGAGAATTACGTCGTTATGCGTATCGTTGTCCGTCAGGGATTCAGCCGAGACATGGCCGACATGTTGTTGGGCGATATCAAAAATGCAATTACCGAACTGGAAAAACTTGAATATCCTACTACTACCCGTATTGCTCAGGACAAGAACCTGCCGGTAGCAACAAAGGTATTCAACCATACCGGTAAACCACAAGGTAAATAAAGACATTTACGATTAGACGATGTAATAATTTACGATTAGACGATTGACAATGTACGATTGAAGAATCTCCGGAAATCACAATGAGAGTAATTTCAATTGTAAATCGTAAATTGTCTAATCGTAAATTATTCAAATCGTCTAATCGTAAATTATTCAATTGTCTAATCGTAAATCATAAAGCTTTTTATTATATGAATAAGATTTCTATATCCCAAATAAAAGAAGTGGTACAGCAAGCCTACGAGCAGGTGAAAGGAAATACAGACGGAAAGAATGCCGATTATATACCTTATCTGGCCAATATCGACAAGAACCTGTTCGGTATTAGCATCTGCCTGCTGAATGGCCAAAAGATTACCGTCGGTGATTACAATTACCGTTTCGGTATCGAATCAGTATCCAAAGTTCATACTGCCATTCTGATTCTTCGTCAATATGGAGCTCAGAAAGTGTTGGATATGATTGGCGCTGATGCAACCGGACTACCATTCAACTCCATCATCGCCATCCTTCTGGAAAACGATCATCCTTCTACCCCATTGGTAAACGCCGGAGCAATCTCCGCCTGTTCCATGGTGCAACCGGTAGGTGATGCTACTCAGAAGTGGAATGCGATTGTGGAGAATATAACAGACCTTTGTGGTTCGGCTCCTCAATTAATTGACGAGTTATACAAGTCCGAATCTGCAACGAACTTCAACAACCGCTCTATTGCATGGTTATTGAAGAATTACAATCGCATCTATGATGATCCCGAAATGTCACTCGACCTGTATACACGCCAGTGTTCACTGGGAGTTACAGCAGAAATGCTGTCTGTCGCAGCCGGTACAGTGGCCAACAGTGGAGTGAATCCTGTGACTAAAAAACAAGTACTCGATGCCAGTCTGACTCCGAAGATTACCTCTATGATTGCTTCCGTAGGTTTTTACGAACATACGGGCGACTGGATGTATACTTCCGGCATTCCTGCAAAGACCGGTGTAGGCGGTGGCGTCATGGGTGTATTCCCAGGCGTAATGGGTATTTCCGCATTTGCTCCTCCTCTTGATGGTTCGGGCAACTCTGTAAAGGCACAATTAGCTATCAAATATATAATGAATAAGCTGGGGTTGAATGTGTTCAACGGCGAGCAAGTTACTGTAGTTGAATAAAAGTTCTGTCCTTTTTTGTAGGGGTTACTGCCTGTATAGGTAGTAGCCCCTTTTCTTTGAGGGAAATAATCTTCAGGATTTAGCTGTATTATCAGATTCAACGGGTTCCGGTGCAGCTACTACCTTTCCATTCTCTTCTATCTGTTGATAATACTCATCCTTTTCCTTATTTTTTTTCTGAATGAGGCTGGTGACATATACAGTGAATATAGGAAACATCATCATGCCCAATGCCGCCAGTAAAACGGAGAGTACCCGTCCGGTAGCCGTTACCGCTATAATATTGGAACCAACAGTAGTTACATCCATAAATGCCCACCAGAGTGCATCACCATAACCCGTTACCAATGGGTTTACTTTATGCTCCATCACAAAAAAAGCCAGGCTGGCAAAATAAACCGTAGCCAGCAACATCGTCAGATAGGAGACAAAAAGGCTGGAGGCTTTATTGTAAGTCAGCCATCCCACCACAATTGCCATTGCATATCCGCCACGTACCAAAGGAATAAAACGAAGCATATAAGTAATCTCAGGCGAGAAGGTCCATCCCATATAGGCGATGATATTCTGATAAGGAATAGCTACCAGTAAAAAGAGGAAATGGGTACTAAAATAGCGCAATTTATCTTTGGCGAGAAAGAGTTCGAGGATGAAATCGAACAGAAACAAAATACATATCCACAACTGTACCTTCATATACAGTGATTGGGTATAAAAAGGGATACCCTTGAATGTATCCACAGAGATACTGATGACCAGAAAAAGAGATAATAACAGTATGATGACATGCAAAATACCATATATTCCCCTTCTTCGCAGCGCAAAATCGGAAAGAGCAGTTTTCATATAAATGCTATTTATTTAGGTGATTATACATCTTTATTATACAAGTATAGGGAACAACACAAGTACAAGCTTTGTTTACCGGCCGGTGTATGTTAATTAACCAAGTTTGACAGTCTCCCCCGAAAACATCTCTCCCCGAATGTTGTTATAAAACAGACTTAAAAATATTTTTCACTTATAAAACCTTAACTTATGGCAAATATTAAACAAGTAGCAAAACTGGGGGTATTTACCCTGGCTATTATGAATGTAACGGCAGTCGTCTCCCTGCGTGGACTTCCTGCCGAGGCCGTATATGGTATGAGCTCGGCCTTTTACTATCTTTTCGCAGCCATTGTTTTCTTGATCCCGACTTCACTCGTTGCAGCCGAACTGGCTGCTATGTTTCAGGACAAACAAGGTGGTGTATTCCGGTGGGTAGGCGAGGCCTACGGCAAGAAATTCGGTTTCCTGGCCATTTGGGTACAATGGATTGAAAGTACAATCTGGTATCCTACCGTTTTGACATTCGGTGCCGTTTCCATCGCTTTTATCGGAATGAACGATACCCACGACATGTCACTGGCAAGCAACAAGTATTACACACTGGCCGTTGTGCTTATCATCTACTGGCTTGCTACTTTCATCTCTCTCAAAGGTATGGGATGGGTAGGAAAAGTCGCCAAAGTCGGCGGTATGGTTGGAACCATCATCCCGGCAGCCCTATTGATTATTTTAGGTATTGTTTATCTGGCAACCGGAGGAGTATCCAACCTCGATTTCCATAGTAGTTTCTTCCCCGACTTTACTAAATTTGATAACGTAGTGCTCGCAGCAAGTATCTTCCTCTTTTATGCCGGTATGGAAATGGGCGGTATCCACGTAAAAGATGTGGAAAACCCTTCTAAAAATTATCCGAAAGCCGTATTTATCGGTGCATTGATTACAGTACTGATTTTCGTATTAGGTACTTTTGCACTGGGTGTTATCATCCCGGCCAAAGATATCAGCCTGACACAAAGCTTGCTGGTAGGTTTCGATAATTACTTCAGATATATCCATGCTTCCTGGTTGTCACCGATCATCGCTATTGCATTGGCATTCGGTGTACTTGCAGGTGTACTGACTTGGGTTGCCGGTCCGTCAAAAGGTATCTTTGCCGTAGGTAAGGCTGGCTATATGCCTCCTTTCTTCCAGAAAACCAATAAGATGGGTGTACAGAAAAACATCCTGTTCGTACAAGGTATCGCTGTTACAGTACTGAGTCTTCTCTTCGTTGTTATGCCTTCTGTACAAAGCTTCTATCAAATTCTATCTCAGCTGACAGTGATACTCTATCTGGTCATGTATTTGCTTATGTTCTCTGGCGCTATCTATCTGCGTTACAATATGAAGAAAGCCAACCGTCCGTTCCGTATCGGTAAGAAAGGAAATGGCTTGATGTGGTTTGTGGGCGGCCTCGGTTTCTGTGGCTCATTGCTTGCATTTATATTGAGCTTTATCCCACCCAGCCAGATCTCTACAGGTAGCAATACCGTATGGTTCACCGTTCTTATTGTAGGTGCAATCATCGTAGTTATAGCTCCGTTCATTATCTACGCTTCAAAGAAACCGTCATGGGTTGACCCGAATACCAGCTTCGAACCTTTCCACTGGGAAGAACAGGCTAAACCGGAAGTAGCAACAGCTACGGCAACAACCGCCGCCACTGCAACTACCGCAACAGCTAAACCTGCTCCGGCATCCGGTACAGTAACACCGACATCCGGTACTGTTGCAAATGACAATAGTACTCCCAAAACTTAAAAAGATTATTTATACAAAAATGAGGGATATACCGGGATTTATTTTCCGGTATATCCCTCATTTCCTTATATATAGGCAGAAAATCTATCTTCTGTTATACGAAAAACTTAGCCTAACGCCTGTATCCTCAGAAAGTGGAGGAGAAGCAAGCGTTATCAGATTCAAGATTCTGAAGTTAGTGGCAAAACAAACCAGAAAGTAGATCCTTCACCCTGTTGTGACCGGACTCCTATTTTACCTCCTAATTTCTCTACTACAGTTTGTGAAAGCGTCAATCCCAATCCGGTTCCCGGGACCTCCCGATCCAGTTTGGTAAAACGGCTGAATATCTTACTCTGTTCTTCAGAAGATATTCCAATTCCGGAATCCCGTACGTAGCAATACAGTTCTTTTCCATCCCTCACCCGACAACCAAAACAAATCTCTCCATTCTGGGTAAACTTCATTGCATTCGTCAACAGATTCATAAATACCTGCATAATACGCTGCCGCTCTGAATATATGGTCAGTTCTGTCAGATCAGCCTCACACACCAATGTCACTTCGGGCTTCTCTACCAGCCGGATATTAAATAAAGCATATAATTCTCTTAACAGATCATTGGCATTAAATTTCGAATAATGAAAATCAAAACTCCCGGCTTCAATCTGAGAAAGATCAAGAATATCGGAAATCAACTGCAACAAACGGTCACTATTCTGATTAATGATATCAGTATACATATTCTTTTCTTCCTCACTTGATGCCGTAGCCAGCAAACTGGAAAAACCTACAATAGCATTCATCGGCGTACGGATCTCATGGCTCATGTTGGCAATAAATGCATTCTTTAACTTATCACATGAACGCGAATTCTCCTGTTCGAGTTGTAACAACCGCTGTGTATTCCTAAGTTCACTGATGTCATAAACAGTCAATAACATCAGTTCTTCATCATTTATATTCAAATAATTTCCTGATGCATGTACGTCACATGGAGTAATCTGTTTATTGTTCTGACTCACTATCTGCATAGATGCCTCAAAGCGATCAAAATTCTCCCTTTTATAAAAAGCTCTGCCAATGGCAACCCGCACTCCACAAACCTTACAACATGCATGGGTGCCACATTCTCCCGATTCTACTGCATTCTTACAGTGAAGCAAATCTCCCACCCGCTTTATACTTTTATCTTCTTCGATACCATTCAGTGAGTAATAGTTTGTCTTCTGTACAACAAAATCCTTACCTATCAGTAAAAGATAAGTGTTCACATTCCGGAAAATCAAATCTTCTTTCTGCCGTTCTCTACTGTTTTCTTTCTCTCTCCGACAGGCTTTTTTCTGTCCTTGCTGATATTTGACTGTAATAAAGATACTATAAACTAAAAATAATCCGGCAGTAATATAAGGTATTAGCATGTTATGTTTGCAATGTCTGTTTATTATAATCTTGTCTTATTTGAGCGTAAAAATATAAAATATCTCAATCCTTTTTTATTTTGCAGGATATTTATTTGCAGTACCCTAAAACAAAATAGTCAGAAATGTAAAAAACCTGCATTTTTTTCTTGAAGTTATTGCAGTATTGAAAAATATACCTATCTTTGCACCCGCAAACAAGAAAGGTGCCATAGCTCAGTTGGTAGAGCAAAGGACTGAAAATCCTTGTGTCCCCGGTTCGATTCCTGGTGGCACCACTTTGCAAGTAGCGGAATGTAGCGCAGTTGGTAGCGCACTACGTTCGGGACGTAGGGGTCGGGCGTTCGAGTCGCCTCATTCCGACTAATTAGTAGATAAGCCACTCTTTATGAGTGGCTTATCTGTTTTTAGGAAAAATTATCAGAAGTACATTGGGATGGCTATCAAAAGTAGTTAGCTTCGCTTCACAAAACAAAACATCCGAACATGCATATGTGCATATCCGGATGTCCGTACTAAACTAACAATCAACTTTAAAATGCTTTGCGATAGAGTGCTTCAATATCTTCTACAGAAGTAGGACGTGGATTCCCCCCCGTACATACATCATTAAAAGCCGCTACGGCTAAAGCCGGGATATCTTCTTCTTTCACATTGATTTCATGCAATTTCTGAGGAATATTAATACTAAGAGAAAGGGCTTTTACAGCTTCAATAGCAGCTTTTACGCCCTCCGCTTCGGTCATACCTTCCGTATCTACCCCCATCGCTTCTGCAATCCGGATATATTTTGATGCAGCCGGAGATTCAGCGTTATATTCCATTACATAAGGCAAAAGCAAAGCATTGGCTACACCATGCGGAGTGTCATAAAAAGCGCCTAACGGATGAGCCATAGAGTGAACAATGCCCAGACCTACATTAGAAAATCCCATACCGGCAATATATTGTGCCTGCGACATAGCTTCGCGGGCGGCAGTATCTTTTCCGTTATCTACGGCAGCTTTCAGATTCTGAGCAATCATTTCAATAGCTTTCAGCTCGAACATATCACTCATTGCCCAGGCTCCCGGAGTAATAAAGCTTTCAATAGCATGAGTCAATGCATCCATTCCGGTAGCAGCTGTCAACCCCTTCGGCATAGAGTACATCAATTCCGGGTCAACAATAGCAACAGCGGGAATGTCGTTAGGATCCACACATACCATCTTCTTTTTGGCTTCTTCATCGATAATCACATAATTGATGGTTACCTCAGCAGCCGTTCCGGCAGTGGTAGGCAATGCAAAGGTAGGCACAGCCTTGTGTTTTGTGTCGGCAACACCTTCCAGAGATTTCACATCGGCAAACTCCGGATTATTCACCACAATACCAATACCTTTAGCAGTATCTATAGAAGAGCCACCACCCAGAGCTACAATAAAGTCGGCTCCGGAAGCCTTATAAGCCTTCACACCATTCTGTACATTGGCAATAGTCGGGTTTGCTTTAACGTCACTGTAGAGTTCATAAGGAATGTTATTAACTTCAAACACTTTGATAACCTCAGCAGCCACCCCAAATTTAATAAGATCTTTGTCTGTGACAAAGAAAGCTTTCCTGAATCCACGACGGGCAGCCTCTACAGCAATTACACTACGGCAGCCGGCTCCGAAATAGGATGTTTCATTTAATACAATACGGTTCATAATTTTATTTTTGTAAGGTGATTCCCATTATTCCGATGACAACATCGTTTGATAGCGTCTCCAGCGTCAGGCTCTTTAGCTCTTTAGCCGGATCGAGCAACATATCAAGTAGTACTCCGGCACCTCCATCGATAGGCCGGCCGTAAACCCCTGTAATATTCAAGTCCTTTTCAAGGTTATTACTAACCAGTCCCGATTTGAAATGTAAACGATACGGACGAGGCGTTTGAAGACAAAAAGCAATCCCGTCTACATAGAAGTCCTGCTCGATAGGACACCAGTTGTCCGGATTTATAAGCTCCAATGTTTCTGAAGTACCATCTGCATAATGTACACGAATAACCCCATTGGCAATGTGGCACTGCATATGATTGGTACTTCCTGCCAACAGCAGATAGGCATGGGATGCTTTCCCGGTGAGCGGTATAGTCAGACTATCAGGATAATTGTCCCATAAAGAGGTAAAGGCGATATTCTTTCCTTCGGCAGGGGTACGAAAAGGAACACCCAAACTGGTAGATAACAATCCGCTACGAACCTGAGCCCGCATCCCTGAGTCATCAATATCAGCAGTCAGTGTAGGATGGCACCATTCACCTATTCCCTGTTTGGGAAGCTGTAAGGTTGTATAAGGAGAACGCGGAGAAAGATATTCATTCCGATATATATCCGTAACCGATGCATTGAATACCATCTCCATGTTAACCGGTTCACAAACAGCGGTCTTCACCCGGGTAAATGAAGGCATAACCGATACATCCTCTTGCTTTATATTCACATCGACAGGTTGCCACCATTGCATTTGCCCTTGTTGTACATGTACAAAGAATGTATGATATCCCGACTGACCGGATACTTTTCCTTTCAATACGCTCTTATCAATTGAAGAAGTTGTAAACACTCCCTGCGGATCATATAGTTTATTCAAAACAACTCCTTTCAAGGCAGGTAAAGACAAGTCCTGGTTGGGAAGCAGTTCTGACCCACCTTCGAAAACAGAACAAAGCGCATCTCCTCCCCAAACAATCTCAATGACTGCATTCCGAACAATGACAGGAGTCATCACAGCTATCACCGGATGCCCGGAAGCTGATTCTATAAATTCCCATTTAGCAGATTGTCCATTCACCTTCACCGATTCTATATTTTCCCGAAGGGCATTTACCTGTAAAGTGATCGCCAACGGGGTTGTAAAATGTTGTTCAATCTTATAAGTATCCCTCATCCCCTTACGTCGGAAACTGTAGGTAATATCCGGAGTAGAGAGAGCTGCCTTCTCCCAATCCATAGGAAAACCGGGACGGATCAAAATCCGCCCGTTCATTGCATCGGGCAAGATGCCAAACAAGCCTTGAACCAGCAAGCGGGAAGCAACTCCAATCGGATCACCGAAATCGCGGTAACACTCTCCACGTGCAGCATCATAAAAGCTTATCTGTCCGAAATTACCGGGGCTATCTCCCAGATACATACCATCAAGTACGGAACTCTTCATCAGTTTATATCCCGCTTCGGCACGACCCGCCTGAAAATAAGCCAATGCTGTATGCATTACCTCAGCAAAAGCCACATTGTTAATACTCCATGAATAAGGCAACCAATTCGTGGTCGAAACCGTTGCATACCCTTCGTCGTTCAATCCTTCGCCACGAACCGGTATATGAGGGATTTCCGTATCTACATAACGTGTCGCCTGATAGGCCTGAAAAGGATCCGCCACCTCACTGTCGAGTGCATGATAGATGGTCCATACCCCCGCAGATTCATGCAAACGGCGATGTCCCATGAAATCCTGATATTCTGCCCAATGACCTTTATCAGATAACCAGAGGCGGTCATTGAGGGCTTTCAGTATTTTCTCTGCTTCGGCACGGTAAGGTGCAGGATTCTCTCCTATCTTCTCTGCAATAAGGGCAGCCAGTTTATTAGCCCTGTAATTGTAGGCTGATGAATGAGTGACAGCACCACTATTATAATACAGCGCATCGCTGGCCCAAATACAGGCATATGCATCATAAAGCCCGTCATTATCGGGATCGTAATTCTGTTTTTCCCACGCCAGATGACGAACAAGTACCGGCCACATCTGACGGGCATATGCAACATCCCCTGTCCAGTTAAAGTGCCAGAGGAGTTCATCAATATAGCAAAGATTCATGTCATAGTGATGCATCTGATCGTTCTTGCGGGGATTACGGCAAATATATCCATTACTATATTGAGGGGTTCCCCAACGCTTTTCAGACCGTGCCAGATTCAGTACAGAATCCTGAGCCGGATGAGGGATCGTATTCGGGACTTCAGTTACCTGACTGGCAGCATACGCATCGAAGTGCGTCCGGGCACGATCATGCCAGCCAAGCGCGTCTCCGGTATAAGCAGCACGCCAGCCACTAAGTGGCATACGCCATCCCACGGCACCGTGCAGCCACACTTCACCGTCCCAGATACCATCGGCAGCTACGGCAAGCGCTCCTCCCAATGTATTAAGATAGACATCAGGTGTTTCCACATGAATACGGGAAGCCAGCGTAGCACGTGCCTGTTCGGCGGTATCATACAAGCGATGGCCCTCTTTCTTATCCAGTAGTTGCAGAGAAAAGTCTTCAAATAATAAATAACTCGTACCATTTTTCAAACGGATATCATGACATTGCATCTGTTGAGGATCGGCAGGTGCCTCAAAGCTATCTGCCGGATCGGCTCCCATGTCCCCATTACGATTCAATCGCCGTGCTTTTATTTCAGAAATAATGGCAGTAAGCACAGCACCGGAAGAAAACCCCGAAGGTTCTATCTTCCAGATAGCTCCATCAGCCTCCGGCAAAGCCAAGGCAGAAATACGAAGTTCTCCTTTCCCCCAATTCGGATCTGTAAGATGATATGTCCGGCGTCCAGGTGTGTAACGTGCCTCACAATAAGCCACAGAATCCAGCATCACTGAGTAATCAGCAGGTATAGAAAGTCTGAAACGGATGTTTTTACTATTTCGCTTATCATAGGTAGCAAACACAGGACGGTCACTTGTTTCCAAGCGAAAAGCAGAAGAGCTACCATAAAGTGCGCGAGTATAACGATTCTTACCGTTCACACAAACAAAATCGTCCCTTTCGGGACGGTACTGCAGGCTACGGGCAGCCCCACGCTTATGATCATTATAAGAAGTTGATTCAATAAAGTCGCCTATTCGTTTCACCGTCCCCTGTGCCATAACACAACCAAACGACAAACCGAAAAAGGCTAACAACATAAAAGATAAATATCGAAGCATGAAAATAGTGATTAATGAGTAGTGATAAGTGATGAATGAATAGTGATTAGTGGTTAGTGATAAGTGGTTAGTGATAAGTGGTTAGTAGGCTGCGCTGTCATCCCGCACGGCACTAATCACTTATCACTAATCACTCATCACTATTTCTACGGCATCGGCTTCAGTCCTTCCCAACGTACATTCCACGTTCCGTCCTTCGGGAAGCCCGGATTCTCTGTCTGGCAACCATCCCAACCGGCACACATCATAGCCACTGCGGTCAACAAGCCACCATTTCCCGGCAGATAAACCCGCAAACGGCCATCCTGATAATTGTGTCCATTTACCAAATACGTATTGGTACGTTTATCCATCAGTAAAGCACCTACTGCTTTTTCCGGTTCACCCAGGCGGGCAGCATTCATAGCCGTCATAGGATAGTCCCATCCCCAGGTCTTACCCCAGTTCCAGTTGTCCCATATCCAGTGCAGAGTATTTTTCATATAGTCATCGCGAATCAGCTTATTCATCGGCAAAATACCCACAGCACCCAGCACCGCCATGTGGTCAGAAGTAAAACGAATATCTTTGTAAGTATCAGTTGCTGTTTCGGCAGCCAAATACAACTTATCTTCATTATAGGCCAATGGAGAAAGTTTATCAATCATTTCATCCCACTCTAAATTACGTTTTTCGCCGGCACGTTCACGCCATTTCTGCGCTGTCTCCATAGCAAAATGCCAATATGATAACTCAAAAGGAGGATTTACTGTTTCGGCAGCCCGAAGCGTTTCTTGTGCCGGAATGGCTCCTTTCAATACAAAACGGCCTTCCAATTCATCATATGTAGCAAAGGAATACATAAACTGAGCAGTCTCCTGTACGAGTCGGTTGTATTTCTTTATCACTTCATCCGACGGATGATTACGATACAATAATTCGGCCAGATAAATAAAGTGCGGTTGTTGCCAAATCAGGAAACTACCCACCTTAGACGGTGCTTCTGTCCCGCTCGGATCGGTCATCTTCATCCAGCGTACCCCATCGAAACCTTGTCTGCGAGCTATTTCACGGGCAACAGGTTCTACTGTTTCATACCAACCCAATGTACGATCAAGCAATTCTGCACGGTTCCACAATGCAAACTGAGCCTGATGCCACCAAATCATTTCGAGATGAAATTTGCCAAACCAGGAGTTGTAAGTCAGTCCGGTCTCTTGTGGAGGAGTTGTTCCGGCACATTGGATAGCAAGAAGATATTGACTCAATACCACACGGCGTTCCAATTCCTTGGCACGGGTATCCGTACAGGCAGAAAAGTCAATTGCCGCACCATTTTTCCAGAAAGCAGTCCAATATTCAGCAGCCTTTTGTTCGGTTTGTACTGCAGTTGCAGTCTCCGTAGAGGCTCCTTCCGGTGTGAAAGCACAAGTAAAAGCCAATGTATCTTCTTCAGGAGTAAGCACAAAGTAATTTTTATCCTTTTCGCCAAAGAGAGCTTTACCTTCCCAGCGAATCGTAACATAATAAGTGGTAGCATCCAGCGTGCGCTTCAGCACAACCTGTTGCCCGTCTTGACTAACAATAGTGGTAGAATGTCTATCATTAGCATCCCACTTACAGGCATCATCACAATGTCCGCCTGTCGGATACGGAAAACGGAAGTTCACAGCCGGATGTGCAGCAGAACGAACAACGGCTGCCAGCATATCTGCTTCGGGGTGACAAACCGTTTGTACTTCAACGGGAGTCCCATTTAACTTGAAGTTACTATTGACAGCTCCTTTCCAGAGATCAAGTGTCTGTTTCACATCTGTAATCTGCGAAAGTGAGGAAGAGTCGCGTCCAAAATCAAAACCTACCATCCCTAAATGAAGACGATGTGGATTCACACGAAACCAGTTGGCTGCTTCTTTCTGACGTCCTGCTTCATTGAACTGTACGGAATAAGGTTCCATGCGGCCACGGCCAAAATCATAATCTTTCAGGGTTTCTTCATGTTTATAAGCTTCCGGATTGGTAAACTCATGCCACCCCCATTGGCTTTGTGTACCTAAAGGTACACCTTTTGTATAGAGCTCCGGATATGTCTGCAAACCGGTAGCATCTACAGTATATGCAAATTCACCGTTTCCAACTGACAGGGATGCAAGAGAATCAAAAGCTGTTACCTGAGGAGAATTGCGATTAACAAGTGCCTCACGGTCAATGGGCGTTTGCTTCTTCGAACCGCAGCTTACCAATGTCAATGCAAGCAAAGAATAAAACAGTTTTTTCATGGTATTTAATATAGTTGATAAAAATTCAGGATGTTGATGAGTACAAAGATAAAGGTTTCCATAGGATTTTTCTCTGTACAGATTGGCAGAAAGACTAAGAGATTTGCTTTACTGACCACCCAAAGACACCTATAAAGAATCTATCGGAGAAAAAAATCCTCTGCCACCGAAATAGATTAGCGACAGAGGATCTGATTTATTGTGAACTTAAATCACAAAAGAAAGAATTGATTATTTATATCCGGGATGTTGTGTCAGATTCGGATTGTCAACCAGTGGGTGACCAGCAGACTTAGCTGCAAAAGGCAACAATTCTGAACAGTTTTCCTTATAGCCATAGTAAAGACCGTCACTACCGTCAGCAGCTTCAATCCAGTCGGGATATTTACCACCGTTTTCTGCAGAGCCTGTAGGTTTCTGATAAATGATCTTACCAATTTGCAGTGCATTGAAGCCTTTGCCAAAGCCTACAGCCTTACGAGCATTACCATTGAACGTGCTGGTATAGGCTTCAAACATATTAACCGGGTACCATTTATCGCCTGCATTTACTGCAATACCGTGTGCACGAACAATTTCAGCCAGTTTAGTCTGGAATACATCATATTCAGCTTTATTGGTAGGCACAGCTTTTGCTACTGCAATTTCGTTATCATCGGTCAATTCAATATAATCAATTGCCAGGAAAGTATCGCCATAAGTCTGTGCATCTTTATGGAACTTATACAAACGATATACCGGCACATCTGCATATTTGTTCTTACGATCAGAAAGGTCTTTCATCGCTTGTTTTGTTGCTGCCAATTCTTTGGCAATACGTCCCATACGGATCAAATCTGTACGTAGTGAAAGTTCTCCGCCAAATTCCCATTTACGTTCCTGAGCCAAAGCATCCTCAAATTCCTGCGGATCAGTAGGTATTGGTAACGACCCTACACCGGCACGATCACGAATCTCTTTTAAAGCATCCTTAGCTGGCTGAGTCGGAGCACCATTCAAGTAGTTCTGAGCTTCGGCATACATCAGCAATACATCAGAGTAACGTATGATAGGAATATTTACATTACGTTTGTTTGCATCAGATTCGGGTGCCACACACCAGGGGATACGGAATTTACCCGACATGATACATGAATAAGTAGTACCTACGTCCACCCAGGTATCATTACTTGCACCGCCTTCCAGAAAATAAATACTGTAAGAAGTACAAGTCACATCCCGGCGGGCATCGCCCTCTTCAAAAGACAAATAGTAGGTAGGCAAAATGAATTGCATCGCTTTACGGGAACCATACGTACCCCCTCTGGTACCCGGATGTGCATACAAACCAAACTTTGAGTTCGTCGTTGCTCCATACTGTGCCAAACTCCAAAGAATCTCTTTATTCAAACTGGTGAATTTACGCTGACAATAATTATACCATAAATTCTGAAAACCACTCATTCCACCTTCTGCCTGAACCAGTGAGTTCTGTCCATGCTCTATGATATCGCTACAAGCTTTGTCGGCTATCTGATAAAGTTCACGTACACGAGCTTCATCACTACGACGGGAAACTTTCAATGTAGCCGGATCATTCGTTTCAAGATTCCAACGCAATGAATAACCTCCGGCATAAAGAGCCACACGTGCCAACAGTGCCAAAGTGCTCTGTTTGGTTAAACGTTCGGTAGTAGCAAAACCACTTTCTTCGAACCAGGGCATATAATTTGCAGCAGTCTGCAAGTCTGAAACGATACGGTCATAAATGACATCACGAGACGTACGTTTAGGATAGAAAGTCGATTCATCATCCGGATCCATATCTTCCAGAGGTTGCCAGTTTGCAGGAACATCACCATAAATGCTAATCAGATTAAGATAGGCAAAAGCACGCAGTGCAAGAGCTTCACCCAACAAAGAGTTACGCTTGGTAGTCTCCGGCATCATATTCAGATTCTTGATGGCAATATTAGTTGCCTCAATAGCACCGTACTCTTCATTGTAAAGCGTAGTTACGGTATAAGGAGAGGTTGAATCATAAAACCAGTTACAAATATTGTATTTTCCGTTGTTAGTCGTACCGTCCTCACTGGAGTGGGTTACAGTTTCACCTGCCATCAACTGATAGACCATTTCGGTAGGAATAATCCCCCGATAACAACCTGTCACGAATAATTCGGCAGCTTCCTCATTTTTAAATACTGTTTCAGAATCGGCTGATGTATAAGAAGGCATTTCGAGCCAGTCTGCACATGACGTCATTCCCATGGAAAGTGCCATTACAGACAAAATGACTAATTTCTTTTTTGTATTGAATAATCTCTTTTTCATAATGCTTAAGTTTAGAATGTTAAGTTAAGACCAATGACGTAACTTCTTGAACGCGGATAAGTAGAACTGTCATATCCCGGCGTACAAACAACCTGGTCATTGCCAGCAGAAACCTCAGGGTCATAACCGGAGTAACCGGTAATCGTTGCCAAATTATTGGCTGTGAAATAAAGACGTGCATTAGAAATCATAAACTTCTTCAGCCATACTTTGGGCAATGTATAGCCCAGTGTCACTTGTGCAATACGCAGGTAAGAACCATCTTCCACATAGTATGAAGAAGGATAAGTGATATAACCGGAATTTGTTTTACTCAGATTCCATGTGGCAGAAGCCTCATTCGGATTCAGTTCTTTATAACGCTCCAAAGTAGTAGCCTGTTTGCCGGTCTGCGGATCGATCATGCGATAGTAGTGATCGCCAAATTCAGTAGGTACATTCTGGAAAGCAGCATAAGGACTCATACTGTGTTTGGTGGCATTGTAAACATCATTACCAATAGAGAATTTCATGAAAACGCTCAAATCAAATCCGTGATAACTAAAGGTATTATTGAATCCTCCAATACAGTCAGGAGTACCATTACCAATCTTAGTCTCTTTTTTAGTGAACTGAGGGTTACCGTCTTTATCCACACCATTCGCAGCAAACTTAATATCACCCGGTTGCGGTGTTCCCTTTTCAGGTCTGACAACACCATCTTTCAGCGCCAATTTACCGTCTGTACCCTGAACAAAATCATCCGTTGTATACACACCTTCATAAATATAGCCATACATATCGCCTAAACTTTCACCTACTTTTGCATAATAGTTCACCATACCCGAACGGTTACTGCCGACAGAGAAAGTCTTGCTCTCGATCCCGTTCTCCAAAGAAAGAACCTTCGAGCGGTTGAAAGCCAGGTTCAAATCACTGGTCCAACGGAAATCTTTGGTCTGTATATTCACCGTATTGATTGAAACTTCCCAACCGCGGTTACGTATCTTACCAATGTTTTGGAATTGATTCTTATAACCGGTTGAAGAAGGAATCACACTCTTCAACAACAGGTTGTCTACTTGGTTGTTATACCATTCAGCAGTAATATTCAAGCGACTATTGAAGAAAGATAAGTCCAAACCAATATTAGTAGAACGCATAGTCTCCCATTTCAATTTCTTATTTCCTAAAGTTTCATCTACAATATAAACAGGAGAGCCTACCGTATTATTCATCGGATAATCAGACTCTTTAAAAGAAGTGACATACATGTAATCGCTAATGTTACAGTTACCCGTTGTACCGTAACCTACACGCAACTTAAAGCTATTGACAACATCTGCCACTTTATTATCTTTCCAGAAGCCTTCTTCCGAAATACGCCATGCACCGGATACCGAAGGAAAAATACCCCATTTGTTACCTTTTGCAAATCTGGAAGAACCGTCACCACGAACCGTACCAGTCAACAAATAACGCTCATCAAAGGAGTAATTTACACGTGCGAAAGCAGAAACAATCCCATTACGCGAATGGCTTACCGATTTTGATTTTACGGTAGCATTATCAATCTTATCCAACCCAAAGATATTAGGATAAGGGAACTTAGTAAGTTCCATTTTATTTCCTTCAGATTCAGAATAAGTGACTTCATGTCCCAACAATACATTTACCTTATGTTTTTTGGCAAATGTCTGATTATAATTCAGCGTATTGGTGATTTGCCATTTATAAGATTCTTTGTTTTCAATGCTACCATTCATACCCGTATTCTGATCCATCAGATAGGAAGTAGAGTTTTCATCAGCAAAAGAAGTAGACTTGGAATTTGTCCAGGTATAACTACCGGCTGTACGCCAGGTAAAGTATTTCAGAATATCAATTTCAAGACCTGCATTGACCGTATAAATACGAGAACGTTTGTTAGAAGTGGAAGCCTCGTTTTGTACAAGCGGATTGGCTGTATCGAAGCTGGAATCCAAGGCAGAAAAGTCCGGATAAGTCTGTGTATGTAGCAATTCATCCTGAGTAAAAAGCGTACCACCAATAATGGGTTGAAGCAATACATTCTTCATACCCGAGTAAGCACCGCCACCATCAACTGAATTGTTAGAAAACATCGTGTTCACATCCACACGTACACCTTTATAAAGTTCTGAATTGACTTTAGCACGAAAAGCGCTTTTCTTCATACCATGATTAGCCAGCAAACCATCCTGTCCGTTGAAGTTGTAACTCAACATTACTTGAGTTTTCTCTGTACCGGCAGTCACATTTACATTATGAGACTGAGTCAGGGCAGAGCCACCAAAAACCTCATCCTGCCAGTCGAGAGTAGAAACTCCGGCATAGCGATCAGCAATACGACCATAAGCACCGGTGTAAAAATCAGGAGCATCCACACCTAAACTATTATCGAAAACATTACTGTAGTTAGCCAATCCACCCTGAAGTGCTGCCAACTCATACTGATATTTTGTAAACTGCTCAGCATTAGACATCATATCCAGTTTCTTGGAAAGTTTGTCAAACGAAAAATAAGTATTATAAGTCACCTGTGTTTTGCCTTTCTTCCCCGATTTTGTAGTAATCAGAATAATACCGTTTGAACCCCGCGCCCCATAAATAGCCGTAGAAGAAGCATCTTTCAAGATATCGATATTCTCAATATCATTAATGTCAATGTTTGTTAGTGCATCTTCCATCTCAAATCCATCTACAATATAAAGAGGTTTGGTACTTTGCGTAATAGAGGTACCACCACGCACCGTCACTTCCACTTTTGCACCCGGTGCACCACCGGCAGTCACGATATTCACACCGGCTGCTTTACCTTGCAAGGCTTGCGCTGCAGTCATTACAGGTACAGCTGCCAATTCCCCTGCCGAAACAGAAGAGGTAGCTCCTGTAAGATCTCTACGTTTTACTTTCGCATAACCGATAGCCACTACTTCGTCCAGCATCACACTGGATTCTTTTAATGTAATATCAAAGTGAGTTTTACTGCCGATTAATACAGTCTGATTGTCATAGCCTACAAATGAAACAACCAACTCCTTGGCAGAAGCGGGTACCGAGAGTTTAAAATTACCATCAATATCGGTAATCGTACCGACAGAGTTGTTGCCTTTCACAGTTACAGAAGCACCAATCACCACGTCCATCGCATCGCGAACCGTACCGGTAATTGTCTTGTTCTGAGCAAAAATGCTTAGAGGGCAGCTTATTAACAGAAGCATCAATAAGCAGAGGTTTTTGCGTAAGATTCTCATAGATTATTAATATATAATTTGATAATAAATAAATTCAAGTTTAACAAAGCATGCTCCGTTATCGAACACAGATTTTGTGTCTGCAAATATAAGGGGTCTTATAATCTACAGATATGCAACTTTTGACAGAAACACTTTCATTTTTGATTTTCCTTAAGAAAATGTGCGCTTTTTAAGCCATAAAACAGCAGAAAAAGAGACAGTTAATAATCATTCTGATTTTCAACTATCCTTTTTGATTTAATCGATTTCTTCTTCTGAAACATCCGTTTCGCGTCCAAAAGAGCGATATTCCAACGGAGTAAAACCTGTACGTTTTTTGAATAATGAGAAAAAATGCTCAGTAGATTTGTAATCGAGCATAAAAGAAATTTCTTTAACTGATTGGGAGGTCCCCACCAGCAGTTGTTTTGCTTTGCGTAATTTCAATTCCTGGAAGTATTTTGCCGGAGCATAGCCCGTATAGTCTTTAAACACCTTGCGGAACCACGAATAACTAATATTCAGTTTCATTGCTAATTCCTCCAGATCAATATCCTTAAAGACATTTTCATTCATAATAATTTTAGCTTGTTCAATCTTCTGGTCTACATCTCCTACCTCAAAAATCTTATTCTTCGAAATAGAAAGAATCATCCCAAGCATATGCATTACAATACCCGAAAGATATTGCTGAGCTGAAATCTTATCCTGCTCTGCAATCTCCAATGCACGGGAGAAGAGCGAAACCAACTCTTCATTTAATCCAACTTCAAGAACTTGATTGTCTTTAGATAAGAAGCCCTCTCCGAACAAATTATTAACTACCGGGCCTTCAAAACCAATATAATATTCATTCCAGCCGGTTTGCTGATAAGGGTGATACGTATGCCATTGTCCCGGGAAAAGCACCATTAACCGTCCTTTACAAACTTGCTTTTCGGGGGTTGTTTCCGAAGTAAATAAGCCTCGTCCTTTCGTTATATATACTATTTGATATTCGCGCAGAATACGACCTTTGCTGGTATTAAAAAAATAACCGGAAGGATGATTTTTCAATGGATAAGGGGAGTCCGGCAAAATAGACTGAAAGCCCACAGTATTGACCCACAAACCGAACTTGCGATCCATATCATTTACTATCAGATACTTGAATTCAACTCCTAAATCGTTATAATTCTTAGTCATACGTACCCTATCATAATATATAAATAGTAAGAAACAACAGACAAAGATAAAAATAATCTTCTAAAAACACTACTATTTAATTCAGAAATGAAAAAAATTGAATCTACCGATGTTAGCTGGTCACAAAACGATCAATAAAATATAGCTTTATCATCTATTTTTCATTAACACAATTAACACTATTCTTTAACTATAGATTTTACACATGCAAAAGTGTACACTTTTGTATACATAAAGTACGTACTTTTATCATACAAAAGTGTACATTTAACACATACTTAAATACGGACTTTTATAACATAAAGAAAGTATTTCATTAATCAACTGTTTTTCAATAATATAGGCAGAAATAAATCTAATTTAAAAAGAAGAAAAGGTGTGGTGAGCGTATACAATGTATGAGAGATAATGCTTATTTCGATAACTAATATAAATATGATATGAAGTATTGGATCTGATTTTCATTGCAATTAGTACATTCCAAACGATTCTCAAAGTATTATATCCATTGGTACATTATACCAATGGATATAACTTTCGATACTACATAAAGTCAAAAACCAATCTGATGCTTAGTCCTTCATCCCCTTTTTTAATACGCACAATTCCCGGCTGGCTGTGTGGTCCATGTTGTGATATCGGTTTAAATGAACGGATAGCGGGAATATCTAATAAGAAAGAGATGTCTCCGGAAGGAAAATCGGGCATCGTATTAATCCCATCCTGCCTACCGAAAGGCTCTTGTGGAGTAAACATACGGAGAAATAGTCCATCGGTAGAAGAATAAACAGTAAAAGGAGCAATGCGACTCTGCACTGTAGCCCAATAAAAATTAGCGTGATATCCTTTAAACTCTGGATAAACCAGATTCTCAAAACTCTCTCCGGTTATCGTATTGTTATACTCTTTTTGCCAAACAGCATAATTGGTTCCTTTCACCCGGTTCTTCCATACGCGATAGGGCCCACGTCCAAACCAGCGCATCCCGGCACAAGCTGTCTCAGGATAAGAAAAGGTCAGACCAAGATTCAATACAGCCTCATCCATAAAAGCATCATCAAATCCACCCCCGCCTGAAGCACGATTGAGCAATACAGCATCCATAGATAACAGACCGGAAGCCGAGAGGCGCCACTGTATAGAGTCAACTCCACCCCGGTAATAAGCACAGAACACCGCATCGTTTCCCTCCAAACGAGTGGAATAACGGACCAATTCCATTTTCATACCTACCGGAAGGGGGCCATTAGTGAATGGAACGTCGACATGTGTTTCCTCTTTTACTACCTTAGCAATAGTGGCATTACTCTTCCGAAAAGAAACAGCAATCCCATTATTACTTAATGTCACCAGCGAATCACACTGACTTAAAGAAGCCATATTCTTATTAGCAGTTAGAAAGGAAGACATTTCACGCTTCAAATACTCATCAGCATAACGCACAGGCCATGTCCAGTTACAAAGGCTCTTACCATCCGGTCCGAAAGCTTCCAATTCCAACACATCTGCCTCCCAAAAGCAGGAAGGCAACTGCATGTGTGCATATCCGGTTTCACCGGGGGCGAGAGACGGTAAACGAACTTCTCCGCTATCAATGCAACAGCCATCAACCTCCTTTTGCAAAGGTGAAGGGTAACGATGAAGACGGTAATTCATCCGGCAATCACGGAGATTAGTATATAAATAGGTATTGGTGATAGCAAATTCTCCGCGAAAAGAAGGAGTGATATACAATTGCCGGAACTGAATGGGAGCCCAGACTTCGCGTACTGTATATACACTTCCTTCCCGCTCACGATAAGGTCCAACAATCCCATCGGGGGCATTGAACCGATCAGAATCCAATCGTCCGCCCTGATCTGTCCGGCGGACAGCTTCATCGGAAAATGCCCACATAAAGCCACCGGCGAAAAGAGGATGAGAAGTGTAGTTTACCCAAAAATCTTCCAGTCCGGCTCCATGTCCCTGATCGTACTGACCATGCATAAATTCGGTAGGCATAAAGACATTATAGCCATTAGTAAAACGGGCTACGCCGGTGAGATACGCCGGATAGTGATGTGTATCCAGCCCGTTAAAATCGGCCCAGGGATGAATTACATGCCGTTGCTGAGGATCATAATCCGAGAAATGCTTATCAAGAGTAGAATTCCAGCCTCCTTCGTTCCCATTACTCCAAAGTACAATAGAAGGATGATTTACGTCACGGACAATCATCTCCCGTTGTAAACGTTTGCCTACATTTTCATCATAAGCATTTTGCCAGCCAGCCAATTCATCAATAACAAAAAGCCCCAACGAATCACAAGCATCCAGGAAATGTGTATCAGGCGGATAGTGAGAACGGACAGCATTCATATTCATCTCTTTCAACAACAAAGCATCCCGCACGCTAATCTCTTTATTCGTAGTGCGTCCACCATCCGGGTGGAAAGAGTGACGGTTGATACCTTTCATTACAATCTTCACACCATTGACATAAATTCCGTCCCGAGGACGAAACTCTACCGTACGAAACCCGATGCGTTCCTGGTGTTGATGTAATAGTTGCCCGCTCCGATTGAGCAGTTTTAATTTAAGAAGATAAAGATTCGGAGACTCAGGGGTCCAGGGAAGAATATCCTCCCATTGAGTATCCAACCGGTAAAAAGTAGCACTATCTGTCAGTTGGAAAGAATGTTCTTTGAGTAATTCGCCACTCTTTAGATTCTCAACAGTTGCCAATAAACAATAACCGGATTTTGCTCCTGACAAATAGACATCCGCCAACAAATGTCCATCACACAAAGCATTCACTGCAACCCGATCGATATGTTCCTTTGGTTTTATTTCAAGCCATACCGGACGATAGATACCGCCAAACAGCCACCAGTCAGCTTTACGCTCGGCAGCATTTACCGATTTATTGGCAGAATGCTTACTGACGCGTACTTCCAACCGGTTCTTGCCCCCAAAATTCAGGAGCCTGGTTATATCATAGGAGAAACGATAAAAACCTCCTTGATGAATCGGTCCTGCTACACAATCGTTCACCAGAACTTCAGTATCAGTCATTACCCCATCAAAAACGATTTGCACTGTCTGTCCGGTATATTCCTTCGGTACCTTAAAAGAGTGTCGGTAAATTCCAGTTTCCATACTCGGATTCTTCACCCCTTTTTCTTTGTACCACCGTCCGTAGGTATAAGTACCAAAGCCTTGTAATTCCCATTGTGAGGGTACTTCGATTTTACTCCACCGACGGCTATTATTCCCATCGGAACAATAGAAATCCCACATCACGGTGTGATTCAATCCCGTACCGGAAAGATAGCGGCGATGTGTAGACTGGGCAAAGACCGCCTGAAAGAGAAAAATAAACCAGAAAGCTAATATATACTTCATCTCAAATAGGAAAATTAACAGTGTAAATCAGTTTACTACAGAAAGCACAGAATTTCAATTGTTTTAAACTCTGTATAGAACAATTAAAATTCTGTGTTTTTATATAGCACAAAGATAAGACAGAAAAGGCAGAAACAACGGGGATTTTATTTATTTATTAATCAAAAGTAGAGAATCTTATCCGTCGTCATCCGTCCTCTATCTGCCTTATCCGCGTACCATAGAAAACAAATCAAATGTTATTACTTTAATAGTTTCTTCACAAACTTCGTTGTTCCTGCTTCCACTACAATAAGATAAGTACCTTTCGGCAAACTGTCCAATCCGCTGATGTACAGTACTGCTCCTCCGTCTACCACATAGGCAGTGCGGTGAACAAGTGTACCCGCAGAAGAGTACATCGAAACTGTAGTACATCCGGATATCTCTGCCGGGAACTCAACCGTTATTTCATCCTTGAAATAAAGCGGATAAATGTTCAGATCAGAGTGGAATGCCGTTTCTTCCGAGATGCCGGTTGGTTTATTAAGCTCATAACGTTCCTTTGCTTTGGCAGCACTCATGGCTCCTCCATAGACGTGAAGCTCATCAATTGCCCCGGTAAAGGGAGTATTGAAGTTCACATTACAGTTACCAATAACAAATAATTCCGACTCTGAAATATCACCGGTTTTGTCAGTCACCTCACCTTGGAAAACTCCATTAATATACATTTTCAACGTTTTGGTTTCACCATCACGAACACAGACTACATGATTCCACTCACCATTGAAATATTGAGTAGCAGGAATATCGAGATTGGATTTCGTAACATCATCGTCAATACCAAAGGTAAGATTTCCATTCTTGTACTGTAATCCTACCCATTTCCCGGTAGCACCGGTCGAAGCATTCTTCGCATGGCTACCTTTGTGGAACAGATACCAGTCTACCCCATCGCCTCCGTTGGAACGGAACCACAGTTCAACACTAAAATCCCCGGTGCCCAGTCGTAATTGATCGTAAGAGGGCTGTTCCATTCTACGGGTTGCAGGAGTTGCAGGCAGTTCCAATGCCTGTTGGCGAATCCCGTTTATCCATGTGGGAACGAAACCTACAGCCTCAGCCTTTCCATATACCGAATTGACAGCGGATGTACCGGTTGTTTCATCAAATGAGAAATAAGCTAACTCATTCAATACCACCGGAGCTTTCACTTTAATCGATCCGGAGAGAGTAGCTACGGTAAGTCCACCAACACTCTCTATGGTATACGCATACGTACCTGTTGCCTGAGGAGTTCCCTCAATCGTGAAGAAACATTCCTTCTTATCTACGACAACGTTAAGCCCTTCCGGCAGTCCTGCTATTTTTACATCTTCCGCATTCTTCCATGAATATGAAATCGGTGAAATCGCTTCACCCAGGTCTATCGACTGGTTCAGATAACCAATACCCTTCTTTGCGAATGAAGCATTTTCCGTATCCTGATCTCCCAGATAGTAACCCAAATGAGGAGGTTGGTTATAAGCCACATTTTGCCAGGCTATTCCCATGCGATAAACAGGGTCGTGCATCAAAGTGGTTATCTTATATTCAGTAGGAATAATAGTGGTAAAGACCAACAGATCGGAACAAGTCTTTGAATCCCATAAGATAATTTCTTCACGCCAATCCCCCAATATGTCAGCACTCAAATTGGGAGTGGCTTTGGTAGAGTTACAGGAAGCGGCATTGCTGTAATCGGACAGAGTAATCATACGGTTCGCTTTCGTGCCGTTCCATTTATCAATCTTAACTCCATCCAACAGTTCGTCCTGCAAATCACCGTCCCAATACACCCTGAAGTTAACTGAAGGGCGATTCTTACTGGCTATGATATTCCCTTTGCAATCGTATACATTACCATTGGCAGTCGACCACATTTCAAACCCACGGTGGGCAGGATCTATATCCGCAGCAATCCCACGTCCGACGTCCGTTCCGGTTTTCTCCCCAAATATAATCTCGCCTGTTGCGGCAGAGTGCATCTCATACCCATAAGCTGCCGTTTTTTCTTCATGAGGAGAAAATACTTCCAAACCATCCAAATCGGGATCCAAATCGGACAAGTGAATAGCATCTCCGTGTCCTAAACCGGTACGATACAGTGTTTTCCCATCCTGATCGATGACACACGCTCCGTAAACGATCTCGTCACATCCGTCGCCATCTACATCTGCTACCGACAAGTTGTGGTTTCCCTGTCCATAAGCTCCCGAACCGGATACTTTAGAATCATGAGCCCATCTCATTGTCAGTTTTGTTCCGTCAAAATCATAAGCGGCCAGTGCTGTACGTGCATAATATCCACGGCACATCACTAAACTTGGTTTTACTCCGTCAAGGTATGCCACACATGCCAGATAACGTTCCGAGCGGTTGCCGTACCCATCTCCCCAATCATTAATGTTTCCACGAAGAGGACTGTAAGCAATGGTCGAAATCTCCGCTCCTGTCTGTCCGCTAAAAACAGTCAGATACTCAGGGCCATTCACCACAATTCCCGCTTTACTACCGGAAGAGCGGTAGTCGGCATTGGGATCATCACTCCCCATAATTACAGATTTCCCCTGCCCATCAATAGTTCCCGGCGCCGTTTTACAGGCTACTTCGGCTTTACCGTCACCATCAAAGTCATACACCATGAATTGAGTGTAATGGGCTCCGGCACGTATATTCTTACCAAGATCAATCCTCCACATGAAAGTTCCGTCCAACTTATAACAATCCAGATAAACATTGCCTGTGTATCCATAGAAAGAATTATCGCGTGAGTTGGTCGGATCCCATTTCACTATAATCTCATATTCCCCGTCTCCGTCAACATCCCCCACGCTGCAATCATTCGGAGTGTAAGTATATTCCTGCCCATCCGGATAAGTTTCACGCGTTTTATCTTTATCCGTTTGAACAACATCGTAAGGTAAAGTCACTCCACCTCCCGGACGCTTTAGAGGAATTCTTTTATATTGTTCCGCCCAGACGGACACTTCTTTTGTAGTTTCAGTCTCTGTACCATCCAGTATCCCTTTAAGCATATAGCGAGAAGCTATAGTACCGTCTTTATCTACATAATTGGTTGTAGTTACCACAGGAGTAGTCGTGATTTTGACTCCATCCCGATAGATGTCAAAGCCTAATTTTCTGGCATCAGTAACTAAACTACGCCAGGACAGAAACACTCCGTCGGAAGATTTTACGGCAACTACTCCTCTATCCAATTTTTCCTGCCCCCACAGAGGTATCATGATACCTCTAAGAAGCAAAAAACATAATGCTATACTTATTTTTTTCATTTGATTACTTATTCAGCTTCAAATCATATTTAATAAACCAGTTCTCATCAGAAGTCTCTAAGTTACTACCCACAGAAGTAGCAGTGACATACTTTTCAGCGATTTTATCTGCCCATATCTTACGCGCCTTATCCCCCCAGCGCCTTGCCGAACGCAACATCGTATAGTAAGTACGTGCTTCACCGGCAGACTCTAACCTTGACTCTTCAACCAGTAATGAATCTACCATCCAATGGGCATACTCCGGTTCAACGATCACCTCGTTGGTTTCTTCGTCTTCACCTAAAATCCATTCACCCAAAGCCGGAGCCGCAATACGTCCACGAACTCCCTGACAGTTCAACTGGCTCTCTTTGCCTACACATTGATACAGGCAAACAGGATAGTCAGAGAACGGGGGTGAAAATGTATTAGTAGCTTTATTATAGAGCGAACCGAAATTCTGTCGGGCAGAAGACTGACCATTAAGGAACTGTAATGCTTCACGATAGCGTCCCAATCCGGCACAGGCCTCTGCCAGCCACAAATGAATATCAGCAGCTTTGTAATAACATAAAGGCACATCATTACGATAAATATAATCACTGGTAGTATGAGCTCCCAGGAATTTATAAAAGATCAGTCCTTCCGTACTTTCTTTATAGGATTTATTAATTCCTCTATTTTTCTGATCATTGGCACCACTTATTTCCCACCGGGTTACAGATGTCACAGCCGGACGCAAATAATATTTATTTGGATAAGTATTAGAGAAGTACTCAATCACCCGATTCGTTTGTTTTTTACTATAATCATAGAAAGCTACAGAAATATGATCCTGCCGATTATAAGTTGTTGTTGAGAACAATTGGCTCCAGGAACCCTCGTACTTCGATTTGTTAAGTGTAAAACTTGCTTCTTGCTCTCCACCGGTACGAATAATACTAACACAGTTGTCCCATACTTTCTGATAATAAACGGCATTTTCGTCTGCAGAGTTTTCCTTCTTTGTTTTATACAAATAAAGCTCAGCTAACAAACATTCGGGAGTAGGGCAAATACGATTCCACTCTAAAGATTCAGGGGAGTCACCCTGCCCCGGGTACAACACAGTAGACCAACGTATGTCTCCCTTACCATTAATACCATTCATCCCATTTTCAACCAAACTGATACACTTATCTATCAACTGATCGAATTTTAGTACGGGATATTGTGACAAGTCCTGATAAGTAGCCAAAGGATCGTCCAGATAAACGGCTTCACCATATATCTTGGCAAGCATCAGATAAGCCCATGCTTTATATCGTAACGCACCACCAATAATACCTTTATAATCACTATCGGACAATACTGTCGGATACAGCTCTCTGTATTCAAACACATGCTTCAAATAATCATTACTATTCATGATAAGAGCGTAAAATCCTTTGGGATCTGCCAATTCATTATCAGTAAACGGAGTTTGCAAATCTTTGTAATTATAAACATCCCACATATCTATTGAAGCATTGGTAGTAGGTTCCAACAAGTCCCCTCTCAATCCTTCCAAAAATATGGCTTGGTCCACTACATCTTGTACACAAGCAGCCAATCCCATGTAACCTGTATATAGCTCATAAGAAGTTCCTATATAGTCTTTTTCCAGCAATATATCATCAGTGTTCGGCGTAAAAAAATCATCACAACCCGTCAACAAAGGAAACAATAATGCCAAAAAATATATTCTTTTTTTCATAACTTACCTTTATATAATTTAGAATTGAACCTTAAAACCTAATTTTACTGTACGCGGATTGGCTACCTTTCCATAATCAAAACCACGTATCGAGCTATCATAAGAATACATTGTTTCGGGATCTAATCCGAGATAGTCGGTAGCTGTAAACAGGTTTTCAGCAGCAGCAAACACGGTAGTACCACCAAACAATTTAAATTTATAGCTTACCATCAGTTCTTTTAATTTTAAATAAGAAGCATCTTCAATCCAGCGATCAGAGAAACGACTATTTTCCATAGGATCATCATAAACAGCACGAGGCATATCGGTGATCTGACCTTCGGCCATCCAACGACGGTTAACGGAAGTCAACTGATTAGAAAAATCGGACATAGACTCCATAGAACGCCTTACAGCATTGTACATTTTATTACCCTTACTATAGCCGAATGTGAGTGACAGTTGTATTCCCTTATATTCCACAGAAGTAAAGAAACTACCATAAAAATCGGGAAGTGGACTTCCTAAATTAACACGATCATCCTTATCTATTTTTCCATCATTATTCTGATCTACAAAGTGCATATCGCCCGCAGCGAAAGGTACACCAATCGCATTAGTCAATGCCTTTCCGTCCTTTCCTGCTGTTTCTGCCGCAGCATCAGTAGCAAATACACCAGCTGTCTGATACCCATAAAAAGAATACAAAGGTTGGCCAACCTTGGAAATCACAGCCGAACCGTCACTCATAGAAAGAACAATCTCACTTTCCCCTCCCAATGATTTCACTTCATTTTTGCAAGTAGAAAGTGTTCCGCCTATATACCATTTAAAATCACGATTCTGTATTAATCCTATTTGTGCCCCAATTTCAAAACCTTGATTCACAACTTTTCCCATATTACGATACATATAATTCGAACCATATACAGACGAAATCTCTACCGGCATAATCAAATCCGAACTTTTACTATTGAAGTAGTCTACAGTCAACATCACGCGATTATTGAACATGGCAAGATCCAAACCGACATTGAATGTATTGGTTAACTCCGGAGTGATTTTCGTATTGGGGACTCCCGCACGTACCAACCCTGACAATCCCTTGAACACACGGTTCAGATAGTAGTATTCTCCGATAGTAGAAGCAAAACGGCTATTTCCGGTCATGACATATTCAGCACGTACATTCAGATTATCCAGTTGTGGCATATTTTTTAATAATGAATTACTCACACTCCATGCTACATTTACAGCCGGATAAATCTGTATACGAGAAGCTTCGGTACCTACAGATGACGAACCGTCAGCTGAGAGATTAATACCTGCAAACAACTGATGATTATAATTATACTTAGCAGAAACATGATAATTCATCCAGTTCCATTTATTTATATAACCATAATATGAACGTCCGATGGTCTGCACATTATTCAATGTTTTATAATAGTCATTTGCTGTATTCCATCCCGAACCGGCATTATAATCAATACTATTCATTGCAATTTGAGCACCTGCCGCTGCAGAAACTGTATGTATACTTGCAAGTACTTTCTGATAGCCCAGCTCAAGAGCATAATAAGTATTTAAAGTCGTTCCTTCCGCTGAACGTATCGTATTCTCTGCCAACCGATTTTCTAACGGCATAATAGTAGTAATACTTACCCCCGGAACAAAAGCATCTTCTTGTGTCAAATTATAATTTAAACCAAAATCGGCTTTAAAGTTCCAATTATCATTTATGGTATATAATAAACCAGCATTCATCAAGACATCATAAGCGTGCTGTTTCATTTCTACATCATTGACTACAGAAAGCGGATTGCTTACACTATTATTCTCTATCAGGTTGCCATCAGCATCACGAATGGAAGCAAAATCCGGTAACAGATTATTCTTACTGTCTTTATTATAAGGAGAGAACAAAGGCCCCTTACGCAAAGCAGTCAATATCGGATTCGTTTCTGATATCATTCCCTGTTCTGCCACACGGCTGTTTGTATAACCGAATGAAATCGTCGAAAATAATTTCACGTTTTTACTAAGATTCACATCGGCATTCATACGGGCATAATATTTGGTCGAGTTTGTCTCCTCAACCACTCCTTGCTTATTCTTCACACCGATAGAGAAATCATATTTAGCGATCGCATCACCACCTTTGATTTTTAACACATTATCAGTGACAAAAGCATTCCGATAAATCAAATCTTGCCAATCAGTATTATTATTGTAGAGATAATTGTAATAATAATCCGGATCTTCTTTTAAAAAAGGAAAAGCCGCCAATGCATCAGACATATCTTCATATTTTGTCAAAGCTATATTCCCCATCAGACTCTTGTAATCGTTTACTCCTAAAACCGGTAGTGTAGCACTGTTCCATGAAAGCCCGTATTGCCCTATAAATTCGACTTTTGTATCAAGATCCGCAGCTTTATCTGTTTCGATCATAATAACCCCATTTGATCCCAACGAGCCATATAAAGCTGCATCTGCCCCTTTCAAAACTGTAATATTCTCAATATCCTGTACGTTCACTACACTGAAAATATTCTTAGAGTATCCGCCAATAACCCCAGATTCGTTCATATCGGGCATATAAGGTATACCATTTATTACAATCAATGGAGAAGAGTTGGCTATCATCGTATTAGCCCCCCGTAACTTGAAATAGTTTCCTTCACTATTCTGTCCCCCTTTTGAAATGAGTTCTATTCCGGGGATGTTACGAAATCCTTGTTCTACATCTGTTAGAGCTAAATTAAGTTCATTTTTACTAACCGACGTAAGATTGGTTTGTTTCACATCTTGTCTCACCAAGCCCACAGAGGGTAACGTAACTTTATCGGTGTACCCTTTCATATCGTCCGGTATCAACACAATATGTAGTTCCGTACGTCCTGCTACAGGCTCTTCTTTCGTATAAAACCCCGGACACCATACGGATATAGTAGCTTTAGCAGACACATTATTAACTACAAATCGCCCGATACTATCACAAGTAACCGTCTCATCCATACCCGATAATGTAATCACCGCATCGGATAAAGGCTGATTATCATAGGAACTGACCACTGTACCCGAGATTTTCACTCCACCTTTTTGTGCTTTCAAACTCATAAAGCAAAAGGTAGAAAGAAATATTATCAATATTATTTTATATTTATTCATTATTCTAATGCTATAGGATTAATAATTGTTTGCCGAAGGCTTCAAAGCCCAATGGTAAATGCGCAATTTCTTACTGTCTCCTTTGTAAAATTCCACACGGATACGGAAGGAACTCATACCTTCACCTTCTATTTTTACAGTGCCAACCGGACCACCAAGTCCATCCCATTTCACCACTTTATCTCCATACAAATCAGCAGTTGTCTCATTTACACGATCAAAATTCCACGGATTAGATGAAACGACAGAGAGATTAGAACCTATCAATTTCATATTAGCATCCAATGAAGGACTTTTCCCATCGGTATTACCATCAAAATAGACATTGACATACGGGTGTCCACTACTATGAAATCCCATGTATAGATCATATTCACCACAAGGAACCTGCATCACCCTCGCTTTATAAGGATCATTTTCTTTTTCTCTATACCGTTCCAATGGAGGAAACTCAACCCAAAAAGGAGAAGCGTCTTCATCGCCATTTAAATCCAAAATATAATAGTTTGACAGAATTTCTGGTTTGGGAGTAGCAGAATCTTCAAAAATAGCAATCTTGGTCGTATTCATAAAGCTATAATACGATTTCTGTTCTTCTTCCGTAAGATATTCATAATAATGCACTAACGACTTAATGCGTGTCAGAATATAGTTAGTTGGTATCTTCACATCCGTCATTTTATACATAATACCATTACTCAACTCTTCCTGACTGCTTTCATCTATTTTTTGAACCGTAGTACGCCAAATTCTATTAAAAGAAGATTTTATATCTACGGTACTAAAATCTTTCAATTCTCCGCTATAAAATGCAGCTTCTTTAATCCACGTCATAGCTGTAGCCGAATCCAACGCTGTCAATGTTTTTCCCATGGCCTTATATTGTACCTCCAATTTATCGAAGCAGCTCTTCATCACATTGTTATCCGGTAAGAAAAGAGTAAACTGTTTAAATTCCGAATTGAACTCCGCTTTCTCAAACAACGGATTATACACATAGAAAACAGAATCATACACTGTATTACCAGTTATATCTACCCCAGTAGGAATAGAATTTACTTTATCGAAACGCATTTCATTATTCTTCATAACAGAATCACGAAATATAGAATACTCATCCGGAAGATTCTTTATGTAATCGAACATATTAATTTTTGATTTCATTAATTCGTCAATCACGTGAACAACCCCGTTCTTCAAACGATAGGAGCGTTGTACTTTAGACTTATTAACGTAGGTATCTTCCCCCTGTTTGGTTATTTGAAGATACACCCCATTCAGTGTAGGAATACGCAAACCATTTTTCAAATCACTCTGCAGAAAAGGCAAATAATTAATATGATACTCCATTCTTAGAGTGTCCTTAGAGTCAATTCCCGAAGCAATCATTGCATCATTATCTACTACCCAAAAAGTAAGTTGTTGTTGCTCCTTAGTTAGCTCTTTATCAAGACCACATGCTTTAAGTTGATTGTAAAATTCACTATATTCAGGATTTCCGTCAAAAAACTCCCTCAAAGTCTCATCCAAAATTTCTTCTGATAATTTATTACTCCCATGATAATATTCATCCCATTTATCCGAACAAGAAATAAAAATCAGGGTAAGCAATGCACATATAGATAAGATATACTTATTCATAATTCCTCCTTTTAATTAATTGGTTCAAATATCAAGCAATCCAAATAAGAGTAATAATCATCACCCGCCATAAAACGTACTGTATGAGGTACCGATTCAGTGAACTCCACCTCTCCTATGGTTGTGGTAATCATCTCACTTTTGGAAGTACTACTTCCCCAGGTAGTAACCTGTACTCCCACATATTCCCCGTCAACAATTACTGACCACCGCCCCTCCTTAGTCTTGAGAGCCTGATTGTAATGTACTAAAGACATTTTATATTTACCGGCAATGATCATCGGACTTTCCATCTGTATCCACCCATATTTTCCGAGATTCAGAAACATACAATCGTGATTCGAAGCTTTATACATCACCTCATTCTTATTAGCCAAATGATAAGTGTAGTCACTACCATATCCACCAGAAAGTTTATAACAGTTCAATATATCATATGCCAGACTACGAGTGTATGTTTTAGACTGATTTTCTAACTGATACTTCTCACATACACCTGCCAACTCCGGATAATCGGTCAAATCCCAAGTGACTTTAGTTGCTTTCGGTTCTGTTATTTCCATCATCCCATCTACCACATGAATGACTCCATTCTTACAATTCAGATTTTTTCGAGTGACACTGATACCTTTCTTAGTTTCTTCATTATAGTTCAGAAAAAACATCTCATTTACCAATCTCATACTGATAAGAGTATTAGATGCCATCATGGAAACATTTTTCGATGTATTATTATCTATATCAGTATTCATATCGGCAAATGAATAAGCAGAATTTGCAATATGATAACCTACATATCGATTTACCTTATTAGCCGGATCAGTATAATCATTATTAGTTTCACCCAAATAAACAGCCAACGATGCTACACTATTTATACCGGCTTCGGCAAACACATCATCCGGTACAGCAAAAAGAGTGTAACGGTATTTTACACCATTCATATAAATACTACTCAATAGCTTCTCATAACCTGTTTTATTAAGTAAATCAAGCATTAAAGTATAATTCTCATCCAGATTATCAACAATAGTACCTGTCACAGGCGTTAAAACACTTTCCAAAAGATGAATCACTGCATTGGTAGCTGTAATATTCAACTCCTTAATACGTGCTTCATCATTAATATAGAATGCCTGAAACCCACCTTCACGCATTTCCAGACTTAAATAATCTCCACTTGCTGTAGAATCCGGAAACATACCATCAGGAAAATCCGAAGTTGTGTATTGTTTAGAAGCTATCGTATGATAACGAACCAGGTTAGAAGCTTCCTCCATATCCAACTCCCGTACTGAACTTTTTCCTTTTGCCTGAAGATATTTGTGCATCGCCTCATTATCAGGTACAAAGCAAGTATAATCCATATTCAGATTCACTGTATTAAACAGTCCGGTATACTTCAATAAATCCACCCATAAGGAATATACATCCTCATTAGCTTCCATAAAACTGGCAGCGGGCATTTTATCTGTATCTTTGAACACCTGATCGGCATACGGGTCGGAACAAGCTCCCCACATCAGAGTAAATGCCGCCGCTAATAGAATTACTACGCGTTTCATATTGTCCTTCTTTTTTTTAATTACTGATACTTTCATAATATTCACTTTGTACTAACAATGGGTTTTTCTGTAACTCAGACTCTGAGAACGGCATATACCATGACCCTTCGTTGGACAACGTAGCTCGTCCCAATGATTGCGACGTGGCAGCCACAGCTTTCAGAGCTTGTTCTATGAATAAGTTTTTATACCGTACATCTGATAACTGTTGGCTTCTTAAACCGATACGTAACATATCAAACCAGTTTTTACCTTCAGCAAAGAACTCTTTCTGCCGCTCCACCAATAAATATTCCAACATGATTAATCTGTCTTCACTTAGTGTCATCTTTTCCAAACCTGCACGTTGACGAGTTTTATCTATAAGCTCGCCCGCCATTTCATAATTATCTTGCATGATCAGTGCTTCTGCTTTCATTAAATAGACATCAGCTAAACGATAAATCAAATAATTCTGATCATTTTCTGAGGCAACACGTGCCGTAGCATTATCTACCCCAAGATACTTCCAAATATAACCAGCCTCATTATATGAATAATTCAATCCACGAGATTCACTCTCGTTTTGTTCAAAAAGATTAGTCATATAATCGGAAGCTTTGTAATATCCGTCAGTACCTGCTTTAAACCAAGTCAGGAAACTATTCGTTTGACTCTTCGGATTGCTATATTGTATTTCAAAAATTCCCTCATTACTATTTCCCGGATAATAATTCAAAAATCCATTACCAATCAGTCCTACACGTCCGGAATTAATTACTGAGTTACAATGCTTTATACTATTTTCATAGTCACCTAACCAAAGATACATATCAGCAAGCAGAGCATGAATCCCCCAGCGTGTGGCACGTCCTTTCGTATTGATAGGATTATCATTATCTACTTCAGGAAAAAACTCCTTTGCATTAGGTAAATATTCTTCCAAATCAGCTATACATGATTTTAAAATAGTAATACCATCCTCCTTTGGCATAATATAAGGAGCACTATCATCTACATACGGCTCCGTAACAAAAGGAGCATCTTTAAATGTACGAACGATGTAAAAGTAAGCAAGCGTCCGCTGAAAGAAAGCCTCTGCCATAAACGAACGGCACATATTCATATCGAAAGACGGATCTTTATCAACTACATCCGGTGCGTATTTAATAACTGCATTAGCCATAGCAATGGCTGCATAAGGTTTACTCCAATCAGCCAATCCATTTGTAGGCAAAATATCGAAAGCACGCAACTTCACCGCTGCTTTCTGTAAATCTGAACCAGAAGTAGACCAAAAAGAGAGCCCATTCCCCCTACCTTCTCCCCAAAGCAGGAAGGTTTCTACCGAGCTTCTCAAATTAATATACCCAGAAGCAAGAACCGCTTCCACTTCTTCTTTGGTTTCCCAATATTCAAAGCTACTCTGGTTATTTTCCGGTAACACAGTCAGATAATCTTCACACGATATTTGAGATAACGTGATTAGAAGTAGCAAAATATAATAACTTATCTTTTTCATTTCCTTCTTTTGTGAATTAGAATCTCAAATTCAAACCAAATGCAAAACGCATAGCTTTCGGAGTATTATTACTATCAATAGCTACCTGGGCTGCAGAACCATCCGGATTCTTCAGATTTATTTCCGGATCTTGTCCGGTATATTTCGTCCAGACAAAAAGGTCATAACCCGTTGCATAAATTTCAAGCTTATTAATACCTAACGGCTTCATCCAATTTTCAGGGAACTGATATTTTAAAGTAATAGTCTTCAAACGAAGAAAAGAAGCATCCTCCACAAAGCGATCGGACCCCAAATAATTGTATCCTTTATCATATAATGCACGTGGAATATCAGTATTATCTCCTTCACTACGCCAACGACGTAATACAGCTACGCTCTGGTTGTTTTTACCATACATATTTTCCATATTAATGCGTGACTCATTGATTACTTTCTGACCAGCACGTCCATGAAGTGCTGCTACTAAACTCAACTTCTTATAACGAAGTGTAAAATTCAAACCACCAGTCAACGTAGGATTACTATTGCCCAGATAAACGATATCGTTTTCATCAATTACCCCATCACCGTTGACATCTTCATATTTAGCATCACCTGGATATACTTTTTGATCACCATTCTTTACAACTACCGGTGCCCCATTTATATCCATGATCTGTTGTCCTGTTTTATCAACCGCATAAGTTTCCTCTACATTTTGATACACACCTTTATAACGATATCCATAGAATGAACCTAAAGGATCGCCCATTAGCACACGATATGCATATTTTTTATTACCGAAAGTGTAAGTTTCATCACTTTGATTTTCGGGGAGTTCCAAAACTTTATTCTTATTTTGTGAGATATTGAATCCAAAATTGAGCCCCCAGTCTTTTGTACGAACAGCAGCTACATCAATATTAAATTCCCAACCTCTATTCTCCATTTTACCAGAGTTATACCAGGCTACAGTAGACAGACCTGTTGAACTGGGTACTTTAATTTTCTTTTGCAACATATCATCTGTTACCTTCGTATATAGCTCTACAGCAAAAGTTATTCTATCCGAAAAAAGCCCTACATCTACTCCAATATTATTTGAAGTGATCGTTTCATATTTTAAATGTGTCAAATCCGGACTTTCCGGCTTCACGGCACTCATATCTCCATAACCAGGTGTGACTGCCGAAAATTTACCGATATAAGGTGATGTTCCGGTAGGTGCATTACCTGATTGTCCCCAGCTATAACGCAGTTTTATTAATGAGATAAATCCTAATCTTTGGATAAACTCCTCATCACCTAAATGCCACGCTACACCAAATGTGGGAAATCCACCCCACCGTCCACTGGCATCCATTGCCGAACTTGCTTCCCAACGGTATCCCGCATTAAACATATATTTCTCTTTAAAGATATATTGTCCGTTAAGAGTTAAGCCCATATCTCTATTAATCGTTTTTCCAGAACCTCCTTTAGCTGTAGTAGAACCTGCAATGGGAGAAGTTATACCGGAAGAAGCTGTATTAGCGGATCTGCTACTATATGTACTCGTTGTCTTATCCGATGTCTGAAAAATACCACTAAGTAACAATTTATGGTTATCATTAATAGACTGATTATAAACCAAACGATTTTCGGTTGTCAAATAAAGAAGATCTTTACCAATGTCATAATTCAATGCAGATGATTCATGTTCATAAGCAACACCTGTTACGCTTTGCGGAAGGAAACGATTTATTTTTGTGAACTGTCCGTTAAAACCAACTGTGCCAAAATAGTCTAAACTTTTAAAAGGCTTAGCATGAAGAACGAAAGTCATACGGCTATTTGTAGCAATTGTTCGGTTCTGTGCCTCATTTGCCATTGCTACGGGGTTGTATACCTTATCATTTGAGAAAGTCATACCAAACGATTCATATGGAGTAAAATACTCACCCGTACGTTGTCCATTTGCTCCGATCACATAAGGACTCATATTAGGCATCTTAGTTAAAGCGTGTCCACGAATCGAAGCTTTCTTCAATTCATCTGTATCATCTACGTAATTGGCATCCGTAACTCCACGTGTGAAACTGTATTGCAATGCAATATCAAGTTTATCTGAAAAGCGATAATCTGTATTGAACGACGCATTAAAACGTTCATAACCCGTACCTATTGTAGTACCCTCCTGATTCAGATACCCAAGTGACAAACGATAATTCGCTTTGTCACCCCCACCCGACACAGAAAAAGAATTATCAGAAATAAAACCAGTCTGGGTAATTTCATCCAGCCAGTTCGTATTTTGATTATATTCATCAAAATACTGCCAGTCTGGATCAAACCCAATTTCTTTCGTATTATAAAGCAGCTTAAGGTACTCCTGAGATTTGGCTGCGCTCGACCCCAAATCAGACACAGTATTATAAACAGCATCCTGAATCATAGATATATACTGGTTAGCATTCAGCATAGGGATTCCGGAGCGTTCCTTACTGAATTCATACTTTGTATTAAAATTAAACTGCAAACGTCCTTTGCTACCTCTCTTTGTCTTTATGATCAAAACACCATTGGCACCTTTTGATCCCCAAACAGCTGTAGCCGCCGCATCTTTTAAAACTTCAATAGATTCAATATCAGCCGGAGAAATATTCAACAGAGACCCATAATCATCAGAATTTGCAGAAGCAAAACTAAAATCATCTGAAATATCAACAGGTAAAGGTACGCCATCTACAACGAACAAAGGTTCATTGGAAGCATTTAAAGAAGCTGTACCGCGAATACGAATTGAACTTCCGGAACCAGGATCAGCGCCTGTAAGAATATCCACATTAGCCATAGCACCTTGTAAAGCTTCTGTTACAGAAGTCACCGGTGCGGTTTCCAAACTACCAAGAGTAAGTTTCTGAGTAGCAGAAATCATCTCTCTGGCAGATTGTCCCATAGAATTCCGCTCTATTTTTTTAGCAGTCACCTCCACAGTTTCTAACGCCATACCTTCTTCGTCTAACGTGACATTAATCACTTTCTGACCCGTATATTTTATGGTTTGTGTTTTATAACCAATAAAAGAGAATACAATAGACAGATCTTTTTGATCAGGTATTGACAAACGATAATTACCATTTACATCGGCAATGCTACCACCTAAAGAACGATTAGATGCATTTGCAACATATACGTTGGCTCCCACCAAGGGTTCATTAAATACTTTATCCATCACCGTACCTGTCAACACATGTTGTGCCATAACCATCTGCGCACATGCTAACAATAATAGTAGGATTATATTGCGATTTCTTTTCATCTTTCTTTATTCTATATTAATTCAATAAATCCAATACGCCGTCTATTACATAAGCTGCACCGTCAGCATAGATATAAGGAAAATAAGAAGTCACATTTACTTCATTTCCTTTGCTGTCTCTTAGTTTCATCGAACCATCCGCTTTATTAATAAGCGTAATTGTTATATTTTCTTTCTTACCATTCACTGTTTTAGTGCCAAATGTAGTTAAGACTTTCTCTGTATTTTTACCTGTAGTTGCAAACGGATAATCAACCAAGCCACTGGCTGACATATCGACAAAAAGACTTTTTACAAACATATCTCTCTCCTCCTGAGGAGCTTGTCGATCGAATTTAGGATCACTCCCTATAAGATCTGCTAAAACAGATGCCTGTGTTGATACAAATACGATAAAACGATTGCCTTGCAGAAAATTAAAAGCCGGTTCCGTATCATCTACTGAGGCCATTCCCAAATATATGCCGAAGCCCGAATAGTCATTTGTACCTTTAATCTGTTTAACACGATCCTTAAAATTACTCTGATCAGCTATTAACGAGGTAGTTCCTTTATCACCTTTCAATGCATACGCATTTCCCATGTTATAACTCTTGATTAGCTCTATTTCCGCTACAGAAACCTCATTATCAAATCTTTCTGAATTCCAGGTAGCTGAAGAATATATTTTATTCCCCTTACGATAGAGATATTCATAATCATTATAAGTTGAATATATCATTTCTGTTTCTCCCTTTTGAGCCATAATACCATCCGCAATATGTGCACCGGCAATGGCTTTCGCCTGAGAAGTTGTAGCATTACTCATTGTCCCATCGGTACTGTTAGCTACTTGTACCTGTTCATCAGTAATGATATAAGGATTCCCTTTCAAATACTGAATGTAATCACCATTATATTCACTACCCAATAACATTTCATCGGTAGGGAAAAACACATCAAAGTCTTTATCCAGTGATTTACTAAATATATCAAAAAGAGAGCCTTTATGACATAGTAATGCAAACACATTGTAATCTTTATTGCAAAGCGCCGGTGCAATAGGTGTTTCAAATACTTCAGGAGTTATCACATTATCTTTCATTCCTCCTAAAATACCATTTGAACATACTTTCACATCAGTAGGCATTGCTAATTGGTGGTCATCCCAGATGTCATTATTGACAATATAACTTCCCAAAGTATAAGCTCCAATCATACCACCACCATATCTGATAGCATGCTCATTCATAAAATGATAGAGTGGCACAAAATTCACTTCCTCTAATGAACTAAATGAAGCAGACCAGTACTTCTGGAAGAATTGATTAATAGATTTATTATCAGGAGCAAGTACTGCATATGAAACACTTGTCAAATAATTCATTTGAGCATAATCTGATGTAGATAAATTGTAAAAGTTCGTCCATTCACATGCAATAGGTGGTAATATGTTGTGTGAATGTACAAATAGAGAATCCCCATTACCATAATCTCTTGTTGCATCCTCATCATACTGATAAACCACAAAACGATCATACATCTTGGCAAACTGTGTGTAATCCGAATTCTCCTTATTCATCTCTGCATAAATCGTTTCCAATGGCTCAATCACTTGATTTATGGTATATAAATAACCATTATCCGTCACCACTTCATCTCCGATAACAGATGCATTAGCTACATTGAAGCTTCCGGTTCCACCTGTATAAACCGATCCCGGAAACATCGTTTCATAATCTTCTTTTTGGGATGCACTAATACTGCTCAAAGAATATTCCGAAATGATCGGAATAAAACGTTCTTTATGCATTATTTTACGTACAACGTCATTGTTCGCACGATCCACTACCGTAGAAATAGCATCACGGCTCTTTGTCCTGAATTTAAAGTAATGACCAGGCTTCTGTATTTCATTATCTACACCATTCGGATTATAATACAGAAAATCACGTTTGCTATAAGAATAATACACCAGATGATATCCTACTAATTTATTCAGTTCCACTTCCGGAATATCATCTATCGAGCTATAATTATGTTTAGACAGATAGGCAGTAAAAGCCTCATCAGTAGGTGCCATAACAGTCACAATACCTTTCCCTTTTACAAGATCAGCATAACTACTTCGCTCTACAGCTTTCATGAAAGTAGAGAATGTCCCCTTATCTTTCATTACTTCATAAGCATTCCCTTTCAACCAGTCAGGAATTTCATAGTACTTATCCATTTCCGACTGACATGCCGCCAGCGAACAAAAGAAAAGACCTATCAGAAAGTATTTCTTCATCTTAAATTATATTATTTCACAATTTTACCAACCAATATCCTTTGATCAATTTTCAACGTATAAACATAGTATCCTTTAGGCAGAAAACCGACGTTAGCCACATGTGCTATACCTCCTTGAATTATTACTTGTGCCTGATAAACAGTTTGCCCAGCAGTATTCATCACAGACACCTGGGCTGTCAAATCTTCGGCACCCATTACAGATATGTAGAAATCATCTGCAAAAGGCATCGGATAAGCACATCCTGTATTTGGAGTAATGATATTCTCAATATGAGTACTTGTACCTTGTTTATAATGATCACTTACCTCTTCAGCTGTTAACGCTTCATTATAGATCGTTAATTCATCCATTAATCCTTGAAAGCCATTCTCATAAGCTGTGTTACAATTGCCTATTGCCATCCTCTCAATAGTACCAATATCTCCAGTTTTATCAGCACCGGAAGCTACTAATATACCATTAGCATACATTTTTAGCTGTTTTTCTTCCACATCACGTACACAAACTAAATGTACCCATTCATTATTAAAATATTTAGTTGTCGCCCCGGTCACATTGATATCTGTCTTCGTTACATCATCGTCAACAGCCCAAGTCAAACGATCATTCTTACTGTTCTTCTGATACTGAATACCAAACCATTTACCAGTAGCTCCCTCATAACTATTAGTAGCGTGACTTCCCTTATGGAGCAAATACCAATCGACAGATCCACCTGCAGATTTAAACCACAATTCAATGGAAAATGATTCATTACCCAAAGTCAATGCATCATAATGTTCCTGTACAAAAGCAGCATTCGCTTTATCAAACTGCGCAGCATTATTTTGAATACCTTTCACCCATAGTGGAGTGAAATCTTTGGCAGTAGCATTTTCACCATACATATTTTCAAGTATAGTACCTTCTGTTTCATTGAAAGAATAATAAGCAACCTTACCACGCTCGGGTTTTGTTCCGGTTGTAAAACTCCACACATCTCCTTTACAATCCCCTAACAGATTTTTTGCATCTACGCGCCAATAATAAGTAGTGGCAGCCTCTACGTTAACCGTTACTACATTTGCAGTAGATGCTGTCAACACAACATCCATATCCTCTACAGATTTTCCTAAATATACTGTATACGAAAGAGCTCCTGCCCAAGCACCAGTCTTGTTCTCCCATGAAAGGCGAACAGATGTATAATCGGTAATAGTAGTTTCGTTTCCAGGTATCGGATTAACAGAAGCAATTGGAGGTGCAGGAACACCACGTGTAGCAAATTCCTGGGTGGAAGTATATAATGATTCCTTCTCCCCGTTCACTGTTTTTAGGCGAATGTAATAAGTGGTATTAGGAGCTAAGGACTCCAATTTATGAGTAGTTGTACCGGGGGCTAAAGAAATTGAAGTAAAATCTTTATTATCGATGGAATACTCAAGAATTACTGAAGTAGATTCCGGAGCATTGTTCACCCACTTAAATGAAAGATAGTCTGTGCTCAAAGAAGTCAGTTGCAAATTAGTAGGATATTTAACATATGGCATTGGTGCCGTAATACTATTAACATAATTCTCAATATTCAAATATCCATTTTCAGCCATTAACAAAGCATCATTCGGGTTATTTTTATCCAATCCATTGGCATCTTCCCAAACGTCGGGCATACCATCATTATCGGTATCCAACATTTTTTCACCATCAAAAATATTTCCAACCCCATTGGGAAGCCCCAACTCTGATTCTCCACTAAGTAAAGCTCCTTTAGTTCCTAATGATAGGAGTTCATCAATCATATAATTATCAGCTTCATCACGTACCGGTAAAGATGCTCCTACCCTATTAATAATCCAATCATAAGCCTCAGCCGCTGTTGTTTCTCCTTCAATAACAGGATGTTTTTCTGGTATCGTTGTAACTACTACTTTCTCACCATCGACTAATTTTCTTCTATCATAGTCCGAATAATCAAATTCATCAATCGATTTTACAAAAGTAACATTCTCACTTTCCGGATTGGACGCATCACGGCGATAATCATCTTCTGTGGCCTCATATCCATTAAGTATCCCATCCTTATTGTAATCAATCATATTACCTTTTTGGTAAACCTGAAAAGCTGCTTTTGCACGCGTAAAAGCCTTAGTACCTTCAACCGGACCTTTAATAAAGTAATTATTAGTAATAACTCCCCATGAAGAGGCTTCCGTATCTCCTAAAATATAGGCACCACCTTCTCCCCAATTATAAACCACATTATTGACAAACTGATTCAATCCTTTTACTTTAGGATTACGAGTTTTATTATCAATATAAAGATTACGATACAAAGTAACTCCCCCATTTGTCTGGATAAGACCTCCGCATGCATGTACCATAATTCCTTGCCCAATGATAGAATTCTGAATAGTAATATTATAAGGTTCAAAACCTTTACTATCCCAATTTATTGAGAAATTCTCATCCAATCCCCATGTAGCAGATACATGATCAAATATCATATTACCACCATTAGCAATACCCGCAGCATCGGCCCCACTAGTACCGCCAATGCCCATTCGTATACGCAAATAACGAACAATGATATTCTCGGCAGCAGAAAAAGAAACTCCATTACCATAAACCACCACTCCTTCTCCTGGAGCCGTTTGTCCGGCAATTGTAAGATTCTTTGAAAATACCAGACGAGATTTCAATTTTATCACTCCTGCCACATCAAATACGATAATGCGATTGGGTTGACTTACAGCATCACGTAAGGAACCTTTACCTGAATCATCAAGATTGGTTACATGGTATATTTCCGGAGATTCACTAGCTCTTGCCCCTTTGGCAAAACGTCCATAGCCTTCAGCACCAGGAAAGGCCAACTGTTGTGCATACATTGTTCCCATACAGAGTGGGAGGAGCAATGTAGTAATAAGTTTCTTATACAACATAGTTTTATCATTTATTTGAAGGTTACGCAGGAAAGAAATCAAATATCTCTCAATAGTACGTAGTAAGATTAATTTTTAAAGGCAATTAAGAATAAATATCAAAATTAAGAAGAGAAAAACGGTTCTTCTTATCGAAACCGTCTCTCTTCTTTTCCTTTTAAACAAAATGTTTATAAAACAATCTTTTTAACAACTATCCCCTTAGATGTTTTAATTTTTACAATATATAAACCCTCCATAGCATTCATTGGAACAACAGTTGAGTTGGAGTTGGCAACCGGTATACCTTGATTATTCACTACTACAACATTCTCAACATCGACACCGTTCACCACAATACTACCATCTTGTGCATAAACCACTACTTCTTCAGCTGTTTCGGCTACTTCAATGCCAGTACCTGTACCTGATCCGTTAGCAGTCAGTATAATTTTGTAGCCCATTACCGGAACCTCCGTAGCTTCTTCACCTTCACCCTCTATTTTTGTACCAGACTGATATTCTTGTCTTTCAGCAGTAAACGTAAGTCCGGCCGGGAATCCCTGATATTCAATCTCATAAGTATCACCTGCAGAGACAACCGCAGCATCTAAAATAGTAAATGTATCACCATTCTTTATATCAAAAGATTCAGCTGCTTTCACAATAATCTTGTTGCCGTTGAATGTAGCTACATTATTTGTAGTCAGTTTATCATAACTTGTTGCAGAGGCAAGTTCAAATTCAACTATCCCCCCATCTTTTACCGTTAACGGAGATTTCTGAGTTTCACCATTAATATCAGCCAATACCAGTTCGCCAATACCCATATAGCCTACTTCAAGTTTACCACCTTCTACAGCTATACCACCTACAAGACGCCCGTTACCACCACCAACTGCATTAGCATAAATAGTCATGGCAGCAGGAGCTTTTGTTACTCTATCTAATGCCACTCCAGTTTCAGTAACAGGAATATTAATATAAGCACGCCCAGAGTTTACGAACAAGCCCTTGAATACAGCAGCCGGACTTTCATTCACATGAGTAAAAGTATAGGTTCCTGTACCTGTCTTTATCAGACGAACCCAGTTATACGATTTTTTTCCGGGATCAAAGATAGCGACCGGTGTTGTTACATCTGTATTAGAATAACCCACAGCATAAGTAATATCCGGAGAAGTTGAATTCTTCACATATCCACCAAGCCATCCGCCTTCTTCTGCATTCAATTCGCCGATTGCATAGCAACGGTTTCCACTACCACTTGTAAATCCAGCTCCTTCCAGCAAAGTAACTTTCGTGTACACAAATGTAGAATCTACTCCATATAAATCTCCGCTAAAGTTTCCAGCTGCAACAAAATCATCAAATTTCTTTGTAGTATTCAAGAATACAGCTTTATATCCGGGTGAAAGAGCTTCATCGTTATTAGCACCTATCAGCAACTCACCTTCAAAACCTGTTAAACCTGCCATATCTGTTTTCCCTGCAAAATCTTCAGTAAAACCTACACGTTCACCACCGGAGTAGATAGTCAGTTGACCTTTACCGCCAAATTCATTTAATAAATATACATAACGTCCGGCTGTTATAGCTCCTGTGCTTTTATCTGGGACTACAATTGACGCAGCAGAAAATTTGAGGGTATTCTTATTATCGCTTATAGCCATACCTATACCTCCACCTTCTAGTGAAACTTTACGACCAAACGCATTAGGGGAATCAGCTTTTTCCATAATAACACATCCGCCACGTACCACCGTTCCACCTTTCAATTCATTGAGAACATTTAAAATAAAATTTCCACTACCCTCTTTCAAAAGAGTACCTTCACCAACAATCTTATCAGTAGTCTTTTCTGCCTGATAAGAAATAGAGTAATTCTTATCTCCACTTACCTTTATATCAGCCACTTCCATTTCACCGGTTAACTTAATGGTTTCTGTATTCACATCATTCCCATCAGCATCCTTAAAGTGGCCTCCGCCATTAAAAATAGCCGTAGAACCATTATCCCATCCGTTAGGAAGCAAAAAACCACCTCCGTAATCTTTTCCCCACTCTGACGATGAAACTCCCCAAACACCTGTCCCATACGAATTTTGCCAAATAAGTTCCTGTGCATTGACAATTGATACAGACGCTGCTAAAAGCGCTACACTAAGAAAAGTATTCTTTCTCATAGTTTTTAAATTATTAGTTTAACAACAGTTCAATATTAATATATTAACACCGATGCAAAAATACGCAGTTATCGAACACGGAACCATGTAAATTTTGGCTGAATTGATACAAAAATTGATTTTTATGATTTGAAATTAAGAAGAAAGATAGCAAACTATCTAAAACTTCTTAATGAATTTTCAACAACAAAAATTGTTTTATGCCGGAATAGGTAGTTCTAATACAATTTAATTTAAAAGTTATGCTTCCTACACAGAGAAGGGAGAAAGTTACATTTGGCAGTTATTTTGCAACATCCCTCACACTATGATAAAACATACAATATGCAGAAGATACATAGCGTGAGGGAAGGAAGGTAAAAGTATAACGACATCAAAAAAAATAAAATGATTGTCAATCTATTAGGGTATACTTTGTTTTATACCGGAGTACATTTTATATCTTAAAACACTAAATATCCTACCAAGATCAATCTGCTTTCCTGTAGAATATCGCCCTTCCCCTATGAGGAGATACAACAATCAATGATTATTCTTGATACATAGGATCAATACAGATTTTCGCAAAGAGTAATACAAATAATGTACCTACCGAATTATCATTCCGTTTTTAAGTACTTAGCAGAAATTCCGTTAAAAAATAGCCTAAAGTAAACCAACGAAGTAAAGTGTGTCATTTTTTCAAAGCTGTCTTAGTTATTACACCTGTAGAAGTTTCTACAGACACAACATAAATACCGCCAGCCAATCCATTCAACTCACCGATGTAAGCTGTACCATTATCAGCCTTTACTTCACGGGATAATGCCAGCCGACCGGAAGCATCGTACAGGCATATCTTAACCGAAACCTCTTCTTGCGGAACTACTATATAAAAGTGATTGAAGAACGGAGAAGGATAAATGCCCAGTTCACTGTTTATAGCGAGTTCCTGGTTGATACTGGTAGGAATACCTGCTGTATTTCCTGTTTCAAACAGATTGGCAACTTCCTCTGCCATTAAAGTTCCACGGAACAGCTTAAGTTCGTCTAATGTTCCAGCAAACGGTTCATTGAGTTTTTCCATCACATTACCAAAAACAATGCCCACTTCAGAATTCATATAAGCACGATTGGAATCTCTTTTTCCCAAGAGTTTGCCATCACAATAAGCAATCAATGCCTGTTCCTCATGGCTACGTACAAATACTAAATGATGCCACTCATTATTAAAGATATTTTTGAATACATCACCCGATACCAACTTTATCTCATGCTTTGTTCCGTTCTGACTAACTGCAAAGTAAAGTTCATTGTTACGTATTTCCGCACCGCACCATCTTGCCTTGCCTTTACTATCTTTAAATGTACCTTTATGGAATAAGAATCCTTTTCCATCTACGGGACAAGAACCATCAGACTTCACCCACATAGATACAGAGAACGAAGCTGCCGGGTCTGCCGTACCACTCCCCCCTTCAAATTTCATTCCTTCATAATAGGGTACAGAGATACAAGAGCCGGTCACCACGTTTTCCAACAAAAGTCCCTGTTCATTTTTTCCTGCTACGTAAGTTGGCTCCAATTCAACCAATTCGGCATCCTTTGCTCCAGCAACATCCGCAAAATTCTTTAATGTCCCGTCTAATGATAAATACATGACCGGTTCTTTTGCATCCAATGTTTGAGTCATGAAACTCCAAACTGTACCTGTTGTTACTTCGTTTTTCACATTAAGAGCATCAACACGCCAATAATAAGTCTTTGAAGGATCAGCTTTCAATGTTAATGAAGTAGCTTCCTGTGCTTCTGCACCAGAGATACATTCCAATTTATTCTTTTCTGTACCGGCATATACCTTATAAGTAGTAACACCATTATCAGGATGCGTTTCGTTCTTCCAGGAAAGTGTGATATCTTTCGAAGCATTAAAAGAAAGGATAGCATCTATCTCCGGAGACGGTTCAATACATTGATCAGGTGCTACAAGCAAGCGCTTTGTTGCTACTTCCAACACATCGGAATATACCGACTCCGTTGTAGTATTATAAGCCTTAAGACGGAATGCACACAGTACGCCCGGTGTCAGATCTGAAACAGTATGAGAAGTAGTATTAACCGGTAATTTTGCCACTTCTGCAAAGGTACCCTGTGCATCACGTTGCTCTAATATATAACCCTCTTCTTCATCTGAATAATCTTTCCAGGAAAGTGTAATAGTAGTATGATCCGCTGTTGCTTCCATCGTTGAAGGGCATGCCAAGAAAGGCATCGGTGCATCAATACTATTAATGTAATTTTCGATATTGGCATAACCGTTAGCTGCAATCTTCATAGCGTCTGTCGGATCATTCTTGTCGAGACCATTCTGCTCCTCCCAAGCATCAGGTATACCGTCATTATCAGTATCCGGAAGTTTTACGCCTCTCAAGATTTCACCTGGGCCACGGGTCGGCAATGACATTTCCGTATCTATTATCTGCCCTTTAGTACCTAAAGACGTCAATTCATCAATCATATATGCATCCACCTCATCACGTACAGGAAGAATCGCTCCTACGTTATCAACAACCCAATGATAAGCTTCTTCAGCGGTCATCTTAGCACCAATTACCGGATGTTTCTCTGAGGGTCCATCCAAAAATGTAGGTGTAAGTTGCTGACCTCCTTCAGGGATAGCACTGTCTGGTTGATAACGGTTACAATCCTCACGTGTCAATAAACGTCCATCCAACTTACCATCTCTGTTATTGTCAAAGTAATTACCTGCAAAATAAGTTACAAAAGCAGGTTTAGCACGTGTAAAAGGGACAGTCGGTCTAAAAGACTGGGTAACGGGATTTTCAGGAGTCCCTCCATTATAACGTACCAGATAGCGTTCACTCTTACCTTCAATAAAATAATTATTCTGAATATCAGCAAGTGAAGCCGCATCTGTATCCCCCATAATATAAGCACCACCATCACCCCAGTTATAGATTACATTATTAACGAACTGATTAAGCCCTTTCACTTTATTATTACGTGTTTTGTTATCAATATAGAGGTTACGGAAAAGTGTAATACCATTCTCATCAGAGGTCTGCATCAAGCCACCGCAAGAGTGGTCCCACAACCCCTGACCCATAATTGAGTTCTGAATAGTGATATTACGGGGCTGATCATCCGGACGTTTAGAGTCACCATTGATGGAGAAACATTCATCAGTACCCCAGGTCACCGACAAATGATCAAAAATCATATTTGAACCAAAAGCAACTCCAGCTGCATCTACATATCCACCCGGAGATTCCTCATAACCATAACGTACTCGCAGATAACGGCAGATAATATTATCTGCTCCCGAAAAAGAGACACGATTTCCATAGATCACAATACCATTTCCGGGAGCTGTCTGAGCTGCAATAGTCAAATTCTTAGCAAAAGGAATAACTGATTTGGCATGGATTACACCCGACACATCGAAAACCACAATTCGATTAGGTTGGCTCACTGCATCACGCAAAGAACCTTCACCCGAATCATTCAGGTTAGTCACGTGGTAAACCTCGCCATAACGACCACCAACAGCATAACGACCAAATCCTTCTGCACCTGGAAAAGCTAATTGTGGTTCGGTAACAGACTGTGCCGTCACAGGCAAGAGAGGAAAAAGAGCCAAAGCAAAGGTTCCCACGATTGAAGTAAAGTTTTTCATATTATTATATATTAAATGACGAGGCAAAAATAGGCAATGAGAGAAAAGAACATATTATTGTTTTTGGCACTTTAGATATAAATTTTGATTATCACCATACAGACACTAAATTCAAAACCAAAACAACACAACAAACAATAATTAATAAATACAATATTACCCCCTTCTTACAAGTATATTACACTTATAAAAAGAGGGTAATAAATAAAAAAGTAAAAAGCTATTTATTTAAAATATATATTACTTTTTCAATACTATTTTATCGTACTGTTCTTCCGCCTTTATTTCAGAATATTTCGGTGCATCAATCATTTCAATCAACGCACGAAGTACGGGGCCTTCCCCCATCGGATCATTCTCTTGAGTTGGACGATTGTAATAATAAGAGATAGAAGGCATAATACCTGTACCTACACAAATAGCAGTCACATCTCCCTCATCCGTTATCTTCTTCATCATGCCTTTCAAACCCTGCTCTGCTACATAAATAAAGTCAGGATGTAACCAACCTTCTTTTACACCACGGGCAATACCAAAAACAAACATGGCTGTCCCAGTGATCTCTTCGTACGAATCTTCTTTATCAAGCAACTGATGCCACAAACCATTTTTCCCCTGATAACGGGCGACACCGCTGGCCTGTTTACGGAAATTCTCAATAACCGCCTCACGCATCGGATGATCTTTCGGCATCATGCTAAGCAAATCGGCCTGTGCCATAAACACCCATCCATTAGCACGACTCCAGTGAGCAACGCCATGTTCTTTGTTATCGGTATGGTAACAATGATAGTAGATATTCTTTTCCGGACACCACAAATAACGGGTGTAGTTCAACACCTGATTGGCAGCATCATTGAAATACTTTTCATCACCAGTCATTTTTCCCATACGTGCCAGGAAAGAGATAGCCATGAAAGCATCATCTGCCCAGACTGTATTCACGTGCGGCCACAGACGGGCAATCGTTCCATCTACCAGGCGAGGCTCGGCATAATTCAAATGATCTGCCGTCTCATTCACATAGTTAAGAAAGGCCTCATTAGGGTGACGCATCTGTAAATCAATCAAACTGGCACCCATCGGCCCATTATCATCCAAACGTTTAGCACGGAAAATCATATGCCAGCTTAATTTGCGAATCGCATTCCAACCTCCTTCTTTGAAAGCTTGATCATACTGGCGACGGAAAAAATCAAGATTACCTTCATTGAAGACAAAATTCATATTCTTCAATACATACTTGTCATATTTCTGGTCGCCTACTTTATCGGCAAGTTCCATCAATGCGATATTAGTGACCCCATTCGTGTAGTGCCAGTTATTGTATTTACAAGCCACTTTCACATCCATTGACAGAGGAAGTTTTTTTACAGATTTGTAAACCTCTCCAGTCTTGGTGTTCTTAAATTCGTACGTAGTACTATCAAGTATCCGATCGGCAATTTTCACAGCAGCCTCTTTTGCACTCATTTTAGTCTGAGCGGAAAGAGAAATAGTACACAAGAAAAGAGCACAAGATATAAAGATTCGTTTCATGGATATAACTGCTTTGATGATTATTTAGGTAAATTGAACGCTGTTGTCATTTCACGCATTTGTTCCTGACTCATACCATCAGGAACAAAGCCCATATTACGTGCATTAATATAGATCTGAGCCGATTTGCTTAATACATCAATCTGATCAAACGCATCCATAATATCTTCACCAACAGCACAGGCACCATGTTTTTCCCACATCACTACATCATAATCGTCTAACTCTTTAATTGTGGCCTCAGCCAATGCTACAGAGCTTGGCAATGCATACGGAATAATACCCAAACCACGCGGACAGAAAGCCTTTGTTTCGGGTATCATACTCCAAAGCAGATTGGTCAGCACGTCCTTCTTCAGGAAAGGTTCATGATGCGTCATAGCAATTAGCTCAATAGGATGCGTATGAAGAGATGCTTTATAGGTAGATCTTTTACTAATCAGATAATTGTGCATGCACAAATGTGACGGAAGTTCAGAAGTCGGTTGTACAGGTTGGTCGGCTATAATGACATAGCTGGCACAATCATCGAGAATACGAATGACAGAACCGTGCTCCATAGGCCAACGAGCCAAATCACGCATACGCTTGTTGGTTCCTTTGCAATAAAAATAGCACCCCCTCAAATAAGGAAGTACAGTACCAATAGCCTTCACTTCACTAATAGGAGCCAGAGCGCGGATTTCATCATCTACAAATTCTGTAATATTCACTACGATATTACCACCATTACGTTCAGCCCATCCTTTTTGCCAGAGGTATCCGGCTACCTCAGCGGCTTTGTTCACTTCATTTGTAAGAGCCGGACGATTTTCTAAAATTGATTTCATCTTTATTATTTACGATTTAACGATTTACGATTGAAAAAACAAAATGATTTACGATTTGACGATTTACGATTTGACGATTGAAGTTACCTGATTTATTATTGGTTACTGCCATTCTCAATCGCAAATAGTAAATAATAAAATCGTAAATTCCTTTAGGCTTGTGCCATAGCAACCACTATAATGGAAGAGATGAGTATCACCAACCCTAAAATCAATGTTCCGATTGTTGAACTGTTTGCCCCTTTCCATTCTTTGAGAATAATCCCCCAAACATTACTGAAAGTAACATTTAAAGACATCAGAATACTCCAGGAGAATGCCAGCAACACTGGACTACCTACCAGAAAACTCTTTCCCATTTCCAAACCAAAGAACTGAGAATACCATAGTACTCCAGCCAATGCACAAAATAACAAATTATTAATCAGCTGACCTCCTTTAACAGAGAAATATTCTTTACCTGTTTTGTTTTTAATATTCTGTTGAATACAATATACAGCATTAGTGCAGAAACCACCTAAAGTAACAAGGAAGATAACAGGCAGCCCTGCATACAGAGCTTCTACACCACCGTTAAGAGCTGCTTCTTTAATAGGAGTTCCCGCATCCAGCCCGAGGGCAAAACAAGCACTCATTACACCTGCCAGTAAAGCGACCAACAGACCTTTAGTTAATGCAAAGTCCTTTACGGCCACTTTTTTCTCTTCCTCAGTCATATTTTTGGAACGTAAACTACCGGCATAACCGATTACCGCAATACCGGCTAACGTGATACAGACCCCGATAAGCAACATCAATCCATCACCATGAAACAAATCCTTTCCGGCAAAAATAGCAGGGAAAAGAGTACCGAAACCGGCACAAGTCCCTAACGCAATACTCTGCCCGAGAGCTATACCAAGATAACGCATACTAAGTCCGAACGTAAGTCCTCCAACACCCCACAACACCCCGTAGATAATAGCAGGAAAAGTTCCTCCTGAGCCCCATAACTCAATAAGGCTACTTCCCCCAGGAACAGCCAATAAAGCCCCTAACAAAGGAAATAAAAGCCATGCAAAAATCCCCTGCACCAGCCAAAAACTTTCCCAAGACCAGTTTTTTACTTTATTTATAGGCACATACGAGCTACTCTGTCCGAAGCTTCCAATGGCAATAATAATGAGTCCTATCAGTGTATTCATGTATATTAGTGATTAGTTGATTAGTAATTAGCGATAAATAAGTGACGAGTGATAAGTGATAAGTAACAGCGAAACCCGCTAATCACTCATCACTTATCACTAACCACTAATTCACTACGCCCCTCTTTTTGAAGTTACTTCTACCTCGTATTTCTCTATTTCTGCGATAAAATCTTCACCTACAGGAACATTATTCTTCAGACAGAACATATCCCAAACAGCATTCCACGGAAGTGATTTCGATTCTTCGAGCAGAGCAAGGCGCTGAAATAATTTATCGTCAGCTTCGTATTCACGAAGTTTAGCAATCGGTTCAAGTAAACCTTGCAGAAAACATTTCTGTGTGGCACGGCTACCAATAACATATGCTCCGATACGGTTAATGCTGGCATCAAAGTAGTCCAGACCGATATGTACACGATCAAGTGCATTGCAACGTACAACTTCTTTTGCCAGATCCAATGTTTCATCGTTCATGATAGTCACATGATCACTATCCCAACGAACAGGACGACTAACATGCAACATAATTTCGGGTGTGTAAAGCAGCAAAGACGAAATCTTGTCGGCTACACTCTCAGTAGGATGGAAATGACCGGTATCCAATGTTACCATTTTATTACGACTTGCCCCGTAACCAATATAGAAGTCATTAGAGCCCACCGTATAACTCTCTAGGCCAATACCAAATACTTTTGATTCAATACAGTCCTTCATATGCTTATAGTCAATGGCAAAAATCTGATCCAGAGAATCTTTCAGCAATTCACGATAACGTAAACGATTCACAGTAATATCTTTACTACCATCGTGTACCCACAAATTCATAATACAAGGATCACCCTGGCGTTTACCCATCTCCTCAGCTATAGCACGACAACGCTTAGTATGCTCTATCCAGAAGTCACGAATTTCTTTGTCCGGATTTGACAAGGAAAGGTTTCCACTTTTTGGATGAGAGAAAGAGGTAGAATTGAAATCCAATTTCATTCCATGTTCTGCTCCCCACTGTATCCAACTTTCAAAATGTTTCGGTTCTACCTGATCACGGTCTACAAACTGTCCTCCAAAATCACCATAGATTTCGTGCAAATTCAGACGGTGTGTACCAGGTATATATGAAGCAGCTTTCAGAATATCTTGTCTAACTTCCTCTATATTACGTGCTTTACCCGGATAATTACCAGTAGCCTGGATACCTCCGCTCAATGATCCGTTTGATTCGAAGCCAGCCACATCATCTGCCTGCCAGCAATGTAAAGACAATGAAATTTTCTGTAAATCCTCAAGAGCTTTATTAGCATCAACCCCCACAGCCGCATAGCGTTCAACGGCTACGTCATAAGCTTTTTTAATCAATTCTTCTTTCATGATATTATATGTTTAAAGTGAATATAAGCCGTATCCCAATTCTCTGATTTTTGCGGTTTATAAGTTTTCAAAGGAATAGAGTTGTGAATAAGTTGTCGCATTCCTTTAATATCTTCCGCCTCACCTGCTGTCATAGCCTGTATCATAACATTTCCAATGGCAGTAGCCTCCGAAGGACCGGCTATAACCGGAATCCCGATTGCATTGGCAGTAAACTGATTCAATAGCTCATTCCGGCTTCCTCCGCCTATTACATGAAGCGTCTCTATAGGCATAGGAGACAAATTACGTAGATTATCCAATACCTGACGATAGCGAAGCGCCAGACTCTCAAAAATACAACGTACAATTTGTCCGCGTGTTTCCGGTACAGGCTGATTGGTTTCTGCACAGTACCGACAAATCGCCTCCTGCATATCAGCAGGATTGGCAAAACAAGCGTCATCCGGATTAATCAGACTACGAAAAGGTTCAGCTTTCTCGGCTTCAGCTATCAATTCCGGATAAGAAATGTTTTCCCAACCTGTACGACAACGCTCGAGTAGCCACATACCACATATGTTTTTCAACAGACGAATCGTACCTGCTACTCCACCTTCATTGGTGAAGTTCAACCGTTCTGTCTCTTCTGTGATTACCGGAGCATCTGTTTCTACTCCCATAAGTGACCACGTACCACTACTTAAATAAGCAAAGTTACGATTCAACGCCGGAACGGCAGCTACAGCAGAAGCAGTATCATGTCCTGCTACAGCGATAACCGGAATAGATCCCAGGCCAGTGAGTTTCTGTATCTCTTTTGTCAACACTCCTACTTGTTCACCCGGATAAACAAAGCGTCCAAAATGTTCTTCAGTCAGTCCGACCACTTTCAACAATTCCGGCTCTAACTTCCGGGTTTGGGCATTGACCAACTGTGCCGTACTGGCGATAGTGTATTCTGTCACCATTTCGCCTGTCAACATATAACTCAAAGCATCCGGAATAAATAATATTTTATCGGCAACAGCCAACGCACTGTCACTATTGCCACGCAGCGTATCAAGTTGAAACAAAGAATTAAAATTCATCACTTGAATGCCTGTCAAACCATACACCCGGCTGCGGGGAACGCGGGTAAAGAGAGCTTCCGGCGCTCCATCCGTATGAGGGTCACGATAAGCATAAGGCTGACGCAGCAAATGTCCGTCTTTACCTACACAAACAAAATCAACACCCCAGGTATCAATGCCAATAGAAGTTATAGATACATTCCGTTTCGCCACCAGTTTCAGTCCATCTATAACAGACTGGTATAGAGCATAAATATCCCAATAGTAATGTCCTCTTACTTCAATAAGCTGATTGGGAAAACGATTTATCTCTTCCAGCTCCAATCCCTTATCCGAAAAGGAGCCTAAAATAGTACGTCCGCTGGTAGCACCCAGATCGACCGCAAAAAAAGAATTCTTCATGTCTGTATTATACGTGTTTATTTTGTGATATCTACATTCTTGTTATGTTCAAGTTTCAGTTTACTTTTAGCATTTACAGAAAAGTTATTCATCTTCCAGTCTTTTGCCCATGAAATGGTTCCTGCGTTCTCTCCACTGAAATGTACATTATCAAAGTCAAATCCATCAATTGTACTATTCTCTATACCAGACACCTTGATACAGGTTTGTGCGTTAGTGGCAGTAACATTCATAAAATGTACATTACGGAATTTGGGAGTTCCTTGTTTAGGATCTACCGGAGTCAACATCTTAATCCAGTGTGTCGGAACATTTTTTTCATCGTAACCTTCAGGCAACTTTGAAGTACTGTAAGCCGGATGCCAGTTTAAATCAACCACAAACGGATCGCGTACTCCAATCATTTCAATGTTACAGAGATAGATATCCTCTATTACACCACCACGCTGACAAGTACTCTTGAAACGTAATCCGTATTTTGTGCCCATACCTGTCATATTATAAGCCACAATATTGTTGATACCACCCGAAGTTTCGCTGCCACAAGTAAACAATCCGTCTCCATGTCCGGCAATGCAATCACGAATCACGACGTAACGGCAAGGACGATTCACCCGGAGACCATCACTGTCACGGCCTGCTTTCAGACAAAAATTATCATCATTGCAATTGATATTCGAGTTTTGTACCAATATATATTCTGAAGAGTCGATGTCTATGCCATCTGTACTGGGACCACGACCTTCAATATTATTACTAATAATAATTCCGTCAACAGTAACATATTTACTATATAAAATGTGTAAACTCCAGAAACCCGGCTGATAAAGCACTATGTTTTCTACTGTTACATTCTCACATTCGGCGATAAGAATACCTCGCGGACGTTCACAATCATAGTCAACAATCCAGCGTAACCCTTTCGGATCGTATTCTTTCCGCATCGAACGATACTTATCCCAGAAAACTTTGCCGCGACCGTTAATTACTCCATCACCGGAAATCGCGGCATTCTTCTTACCTATTATATTGACCAATGCCGAAGGCCAGTTCATTTCTACACCGGCCACCCGGGTATCTATTTTCTTATAATCATCAATGTCCTGCGAACCGATAAGCGTAGTTCCTTTAGGAATATTAAAATTGACATTATTACCTACAAAGAGAGCACCGGTCAGATAAATTCCCGGACTAAAAGTAACAATACCTCCTCCTGCCTGCTCAGCAGCGTCAATTGCTTTCTGAATAGCAGTGGTATTCATTTCCAATGCATCTCCTTTGGCACCGTAATCGGTTACATTATAAACGGTTTGTTGTACAGGAAAAGTCTTAGCGCCAACCTCCTTCATCCAAGGGAAATCGGGGATATTAGCAGTTTGTGCTGTAACGTTGAAACTTATAACAGACAGGAATACTCCTATCAGGCAAGTCAGGTTCTTCATGGTATACATTTAATTATTGTGAGTAATACTTTTAATGATACAAAAATAGGGGATTCCTCCCCTATTTGTGCTGCACGTTTTGATATAAAGGGTGTCTTATTTGACAATTTGGCTCACTCCTTCACAAAAGCGGATAATGAACTTTTCACCTTCTTTATTATGTATTGTCACATTCTTCAAAGTAATATTGCGACTATAAATAAATTCGGCTCCTATCTGAGAAGTAATATCCAGATTCTCAAGCGTTATACCATCAATTGGCATCTCCGGTATACCATTAAAAAACAGCGCCCGGCGTGCATTGGAACATACCAGATTCGAAATATGAATATTACGAAAACAAGGAGTAGTATCGTCTACCGGCAACGGGTCAACTTTAGCAGGAATCTTCTCACCACTCTCTAATACTTCAACAGCAGACTTACCTCCATAGTAAAGATTGAAAGTCACAGGTTCCGTCGGAATATCCATCATAGAAACGTTACGTATCCAGATATTCTCAACAACTCCCCCGCGTCCCCGCTTACTCTTGAAACGCAGTCCGACATCCGTCCCCAAAAACTGACAGTTACTAACGGAAACATTACGTACTCCACCACTCATCTCGCTGCCTACAACAAAACCGCCATGTCCTTTGAATACCGTACAGCCATCTACTACAACGTTCTCACAAGGACGGGCACGACGACGTCCGTCTTCATCCTTTCCACTTTTCAAGCAGATACCATCATCTCCTACATCAAATGTAGAATTCACAATCAGTGCATTTTTACAGGATTCCAAATCAAGCCCGTCGCCATTCTGAGCATAACTCGGGTTACGTACCTGTATATCCTCTATCAAAACATTCTCACACATCAGAGGGTGTAGGTTCCATGCCGGAGAATTTTGAAAGATCACCCCTTGGAACCAGACGTTTTTACACTCTATCAGACTTACCATCACCGGACGCAGGAAATGACGTACGCTCTGCCACTCTTCCTCCGTCTTTAAATTCTGAGGTACATTCATATTGCTGATAGTATCTCCTTTAAGTGTTTGCGGATATGGAAACCAATAAGTAGGACGTTTATAAACTCCTCCCCGGGCAATGGTTTGTTTCCAGACACTTTCTGTCACTTTCTCACGTTTCAAAGGACGCCAATAATGACCGTTTCCATCTATTGCTCCTTGTCCGGTAATAGCTACATTAGTCAGATTACGTCCCGAAATAGGCGACTGGCAACGGCGAGTGTCTAATCCTTCAAACACAGTTTCTACCAACGGATAAAGTTCAACATCCGGAGAGAAGAGAATCACAGCCCCTTTCTCAATATGAAGATTAATATTACTTTTCAGAACAATAGGACCGGTCAGCCAAATACCTGCCGGAACAATCAAGTACCCACCTCCACGAACCGATAATGTTTCAATAGCCTTTGCAAAAGCATCAGTACAAAGTTCCACCCCATTACCGACAGCACCAAAATCCGGCAGAAACACCTTCAGACTAGGAAACTGGGGTGCTTCTACTTTTGGCATTGTAAAGGGAAGTTTTTGGTATATTTCTTCATATTTATAAGTTTGTGCCCAGGACGGCAATACCGTCCATGCACAAAGAAACCAAACAATTAAAATTCTCTTCATTCGACTTTATTTATAATTCATAGGATTCACGTTAATTATGGTATGCTATTTATACGTTTTGATAGTTTCTATACTACCATCATCATAAAATCTCCTTTCGATCCTAAAACCTGTAGGAGAAGTCATTTCTTGTCCCATTATATTATAATAAACAGTGCGTAACAACCTTGCTGATGGCTTGCCATCTGTCTTTGGGCTTTCAAGACCTGTGGACAGTTGTTCCACTGCCTTTCGCAGTTGCGCATGTACATTATAATAAGCAGGCTTTGCTTTCAGTTCATGATTGAATAAAAGTGGAGCATTCTTTCTCCAAGAGTGGTTATCCGAAATACCCCAAACCAACATCGAGGAACAATTTTCATTCCTTAAAAATATTCTTGTAATTGCACCATATTCTTTCGCTTGTCTCTCGAGTGCATCCTCCGCTGTAGGATCAGCAAGGGCAATATCCAACTCTGTAATGATACACTTAAGCCCAAGATTGTCATAACGGCGGATATTCTTCTCCAATTTCATGGTATCAAGTTCACCTGTAGTGAAGTGGCACTGCAAACCACATCCTTCGATGGCCAAACCTGATTCTTTCAAGCGCTTAACAAGGTTGTAATAAGCTTCCGTCTTTGTTTTTCCTACCATCTCTGCCCCATACTCGTTGATATACAACTTAGCATCGGGATCAGCCTGATGTGCCCAAACGAAAGCTGAGTCAATAAACTCTTCACCGATATAAGTAGCCCAGATAGAGGGACGAAGTTTATAGGCTGTAGGATCAGAACGAACAATCGACTGGTCATCATCGAGTACCTCGTTGCATACGTCCCATTCCGTAATCTTACCTTTATATCTGCCAACAACATTGAATATATGATTTTTCAAGATATCCAAAAGTTGACGTTTGGAGAAATTGTTATTATTCTTCTTTCCATCCGAACTTACCCACGATGGAACCTGCTGATGCCATGCCAAGGTATGACCACGTACCACCTGCTCGTATCTGTCTGAAAGCCATAGAATGGCATCAGAACCTCCGTAATTGAATTCACCTTGGTTAGGTTCAGTGGCATCAAATTTCATCTCATTTTCACCAACAATCATATTGAATTGCTCCCCCACAAGACCAATCTCACCGTTAGTCTGGCTGAAATCATATCGATAACTGGCAGCTGCCACACCAATATTTTTTCCTAATTTCCCAGCATAGAAACGGAGTGGAGTAGTCATATCCATATCCTCAGACCAGTCGTCATCGGGATAAACAGTCTTCCCATCATCCGGTTCGTCATCGTCCTCCTGATCACCTTGCCCACTATAAGCGAGTGACGTCACTTTGGCCACTATGCAGAAACGACCATCTCCCACTTCTCGTTCATCCACTGCCCACGTATAGGACTTGGGATAACGGATGTCAAAATCCCAACTATCCACACCCTCCTTCATAGCTGAAAGCAAGACAATCTCATCACCCACATGCAGTTCGGCATCTTCTGCCAACGCTATCTTCAAACGAGGCTGCTTATCAGAGGTTTCAAAGTCTTCAGTTATCGTACTAAAGGCAAGTGTTCCTTTAATGTCAATCGCCGAAAAGTTTTTTGCATCTTTAATATATGCAATAATATTGGCTTCAGGGTGCAAAGTTACTTTCACTGCCAACGCTGCTTTAGTATAGTCCGCAAAAGTGAGTGTACCCAACGCCTGGTCAACTGCAAACGGGTCTCCACCCGTCAATGTGCCATACACCTCTGTAGCGGCAGCAATATTTCCATCTCCACAAAGTGTAGCCCTATGATATACCATCACAGTACTACTATTACCAGTCGCACCCGATAAATTCTTTTGTAAAGCCACTTCTTTGTCATTTGCAACTATGATACCACCTTGAAGAACGCACAATCCTCCGTTGATATCGTTCTCGTTGCCTGTCAGATAATAATTACCAACACCTTCCTTGAGGATGCCCACTTTGTTGCCCGATGCTTGAGGTGCAATCAGACTACCCAACACACCATCAGTACCTTTACCTCCAATGACATAATAAGAATTGGCTGTACCTTTTTTATAATACCCTCCCAACTGAGAGTTTTTACTACCGTGGATTTCACCGATACGGATACCGCGGGTACCAGATTCCAATGCCAACATCGTACCGTCTCTCATGATGAGTGTCTTGTCGGCAAGAAGATTATTGCAATTCGATGCAGCCAGATTATCGGGTTGAAAAGTACCACTGCTCATAACCAACCCATAAAATCCGCAACTACCAATCACGTCTTTATAAGGATATAGTTCGATGCTTCCTTTAAAGCCACTCCAATCCGGTGTGGTGGTTCCTTTACTGGCAGAGGTTCCCAAATACGAGCGTTCACCTCCCGCATGTATTTTGAGTGTACCTTCACCTGCCAATTTACCCGTCCATTCGGAATAGCGAGAGGTCAGCACATTGGCAGATTGTCCCGCAGAGATATAGATATTATCAGAAATGTTCTTATAGGAAGAAGATGTATTATTCACACAATAATTGAATGTACCATCATCTTCCACAGACACAAAATCATCATAAGTCCCAACCAATTGTATATCATCTATGTAAAAATCCGAATTGGCGTGATGAAGCCCCAAGCGAAGTTTGTCGGATATATTGTCAGGCGACAATCCCTTCATGGTATAAGTTTTCACTTGCCATTCGTTATTATTACCCTGTTGGGGGTAGCCTTCGTCACGATATACTTCCGTGTCACCTATGAAAGCTGCAAACTGTTTCCAATTGTCGGTGTCGACAGCACTGCGATACAAGCGATAACGTATGGAACTATAACGGTCCGTTAATTCGTTGCCACGTAATGTGCTGTTGATTATAAACTCAGGATGGCATCCCCAATCCTTCAATACGATATGGAGAACTTTGTTATTAGGGTTTGTCGGATCAGCTTCCACTATGGCAGTCGAAGTGATAGTTCCACCATTACTCTGCCATAGTTTCCATTCCGTTCCAATGGGATAATTCTCGAAATCACACACCGTAAGGGGTGTGGCAACAGATGCTACAGCCATTGTAGCTGTAACAAAAAAAGCACAAATTTTCTTTTTCATCCTTAAATAATATATCGTTAAAATTTTGATTTACCGTATAGGTTGATTCATGCAGCACATGCTACAGAATCATATATTTTATAAATTCTGCTTAGTATTATTTCAAAAGTTATCATTGAAGACTTTTTCACATTTCCAAGAAGGAGGATAACGTACTATCTGACGAATAAAAACAGAAAAATAGCCCCAAAATAAACTCTAAATAAATCGACAAATACTTCTAAGAGGAAAATTAAAACAGGCTCCGGACTTCGCGGTATATTCCCTCAAAGCATCACTACAAATATTCTTATTTATGTGGCTCAATTATTCTCCAAGATAATAAGAGGTTACCGGCGATTGCGGATACCCCATGCTTCGGTGAGCAATATAACTCCGGTAAAGCGGGTCTTGCATCAATGTCACACGACGATCCTTTGCCGGAATAACAGTATGGTAAATGCGTAACTCTCCCGGAAGTGCAGTAATTAGCTCTTCACGCCAATCTCCTTCCATATCGGCCATCATCAGAATATCTCCCTCAACACCTTTGGTCAGCTCTTCGCCTTTCCACTTCCAGATACTCTGTTTCTTACCATTGGAAGAAGAGCCTGCTCCCCAACGATTATCATCGCCACGAAAGGTTTCACGAAGCAGATCGGCATCCCACCAAATCCAATTACGACAACCCGGAACCTCTTCACGGGTTACATTCAGTTTCTTTCCGTCTGAAGTCAACAAATACTTATCAGTACTCCCTCCTTTGCGGTCTTCACTGGCAAAGCACTCTAAACCGGGATATTCCGGATCAAAATCGGCTACCATACCATCACCTACGTGGTAAGTTGTATGCCCAATGTCCCATATTAATTCTCCGGTACGGGCACTCACAACAGATACCCCACGTCCATCTTCTTTTTTGGGTTCACTCACCATGAATACCTGTAATCCTTCCATATCCGGATGTAATTTACACAAATAGGCCTTATCGCTATGTCCTAATCCCGATGACCAGAGTAAAGTCCCATTATCATCAAGCATACAAGAACCCAGCAGTATCTCATCACGCCCATCACCGTCTACATCTCCCGTCACCATACTATGAGCTCCCATACTACGCACAACCGGATTTTCTTCGTCTCCATCCCAACGCCACATACGTTGTAGCTTACCTTCTTTTAATTGCCAGGCGTCTACCACCATCAACTTATAAGTACCACGGGCAGCGAGTATACAAGGTGTTTTCCCATCCAGATAAGCCACTCCCATCTGGTTGCGGTTCTGTCGGATCAGATTGCCATAACGATCATTCCGTTCGGGCCAGTCCACACGATCAATCTCTTTACCGGTCATTCCGTCCAGCACAGACAGATATTCACTACCACCACAAACACGTCCTTTCTCATTTTTTACAAAATCAGAACCGGCTGTTTTTATAGCAATTTCAGCTTTACCATCCCCATTAAAATCATAAACGATAAAAGGAGAATACCAGATACCAGGCTCAATACCAGGGCCCATATCATAGGTCCAAAGCCAGGTACCATCATTCAGATAGGCAGATATCTTATACGTTTTTCCGGTAGTATCTCCCGGCATACCCGGATCTACATTGGTTTCAGGTGTACGGATAATGTAATCATAAGCACCATCGCCATTCAAATCGGCTAAAGCTACTTTACCAGCCTTCGCATTATCTTTCAGCCGGATAGAAGTATAATTAGTACATTTCCCGGCTTCAATCTCTACTCTTTCGGATGCAACAAATGTAAGCCCTTTTACCACGGGAACTACCCAATAAACCGCCTTTTCCTGTACAGGAGCATTATCAATAAAGTCGCAGGTTTGCATCACAGGTTTATTAGTGAGACGGCGTTTCTTGCCATTTACTTCCCGATAAACATGAAAGGCGGTAGCAGGAGTATCTGTATTCAATAACCGCCAACTAAGGTAAACCCCTTTCCCATCCTGGGAAGGAGCGGCATAAAGTCCGCGATTCAAATGTTCCGTAATCCGCTCTTTAGCAAAACCCTCAACCAGTGGTTTGGGCTCATGCCGCGGATCAAGTATCTCATACATATATTGCCGCTCGCGAGGGTCCTGTGCATAAACAGCAACTACAGCAGACAAAAAAAGTATCAAAGCAAAATATTTATTCATAATAGAAAGTTCCTTTCTTCATTGGAATTACTTTTACCGGGCCAATCAATCCACTTGACACAGGTTCCCAGTTTCCATATCCCGTTTTTTTATAATCCAGGCTTACAATATTGGCATCTTTAAAAATACGCCAGGGTATTTCTCTCCGGTCCATATCCGCAATGCGATTGGCAGGTAAGTTAGTTACTTCTACCTCCAGTATATTTTCACCGAGACGAAGATATTTACCTACCAGACAACGATAAGGAACTGACCACAATGTAGCAACGTCCTTTCCATTAATACGAACACGAGCGCTCTCACGCACATCACCCAAATCGAGTCTCCATTCAGGAATAGAAAGATCGTTCAGGTTAAATTTGAATGAATAAGAGGCTGTTCCCATTGTATTCTTTACTTCTGCTACCGGAAGTTCAGTCCATGAGCCCAGCGTTACCGAATCAGGAGCAGCCGAAACAGCCGGAATACTTTCTACGAAACGAAAGCCCCATTTACCCGTCAAAGTCAATCCATCGGCTTTTGGCTCGTAATATCCCCATGCAGAAGCCTGTACATCGGCATTCGTAAACGTTTTCAGCAATATTGATTCCCCGGATGCTACCTGCAAATACACCTCTGTACGTCCATCCTTCTGACGCAAAAGAGCTTTTCCACTCTCTCCGTTCACAGGATTATAGATCAGGACAGATGCAGCCTGAACTCCCAAAGGTATCCATCCTTCCGTATCTTCTCCTTTCAGGGCAGAAATAAAATAATGATATCCATCTTCGTTTGTACGACGGATACAACTCAAACCATAAGCTGTTTTCATCCTTTCGGGTTGTACACCTGTTTCCGCCAATGTGTGGTCATAATCCGTTCCAAACAAAATACGCCCTTTCCGTAATTTGTCTTTTTGTGCCATCAATTTCTTAAAAGCAGCACGACGTTCATTCAACCGGTCATATCCTGGAACATCTTCCGGATATTGTTCCAGAAATACAATAGTAGCTCCCTCATCTGCCAACCGGAATAATTTGGCAAGTACATCATCCGGCATCAGTCTCGCGCCCGGAATGAGTAACGCCTGATACACGGTACCTCCGGAGGTAACTAATTTCCCACCCATACAAGTAAGACAGCGTATGAAATTATCGGAAATATAATCCAAATCATAACCTGCATTATAAATACGATGAACTGCATCGATAAAACGGGGCGCACGCTTTGCCATTTTATGAATATCAAACATCAAGAGACGTCCGTCCTGCTCCTGCCACATATCATATACAGGCAGATATACCAGAAAATCATTATCAGATTTCCCCATCTGCAGAAAGCTCTGACAACGGGTTATATAATCAAAAAATGCCGGAGCATCCCGCCAGATATTATTTGTAGGGCTCATATCAACGGAAGCATAGAACTTCCATCCCGGCCATACAGCCTCAACAGGCGAATAAGTGGTCCCATGAAAATAGGTGTGATTTACCCCTGAGATAAACATCAGATCAATATCGGGCTTACACTGAGAAAGCGACGTACGAAAATGTTCCGTCAGCCAGGTGAATGTTTCAGACGAAGTAAATGGTTTACCGGCAATATGAGCAGCCGAAGAAGCATATTTCAGCATCGACAAGTCTGAATCGTTAGGACGTGTTAATGAATCACGGCGTAAACCACGGATTCCAAAATCAGAAATTCCGAAGCCCTCGCATTCGGGAACATCTACAGTAGTATACAGATCTATCAGATTACCAGGTGAGCCATGTGCTTGATTACGTGTTTTGGAACCGTGTGAATGCGCCCATTCTGTCCATTGTCGGGTAAAGTTCTCTAAAAGTAATTCGGCAATCGTCTCCCGGTAGTCGGAAATAATCCGGGAAACCATATCCGTACGTTTATCCGACAAAAATTCCGGAAGATGTTCTTCCAGTTTATATCCGCGGCGTGTGGCAAATTCGTCAAAAAGATTTTCAGTCCAATCTGCCTTATAGACTTCGTAAGAATCATTGAAGAAGTTATGCGGATAAGGTGCTCCTGATGCTTCAAAGGCACGTTCAAAACGATTCAGATAATTTTTCACAGCCCGGCCGGACAAATGATCCATCACGTATCCCTCTCCTCCGGGAGCAGCGCGCTTCACTTTCTGGAATGTCTTTCCGCAAAAGGCAGCTATCAATTGCCAGTTTCCTTTGGGAGCTTTCCATTGCAAAATACCGTCTTTCACTTTAGACGTCAGGTTTATGCATTTCCCTTTATCAGAAAAAGCCATCAAACGGCTTAACTTAGCATAGGCACGTTGCTTCTCGTCAGCAACTTCTATTTTCTCTTTCAGTTGTTCACCACCCTGCAATGTATATTCCGATACGAAAAGCTTGCAGGCAGCGTCTTCTATGGTTACCTCCGGGCCTCCGAAAGGCCACCCGGTACCAGTATTCATATCAATCTGCATACCCAGGCGATTCGCTTCACCCTCAGTATATTGCAGCATCTCCATCCAATGAGAAGAAAGAAATGGAATATCATTTTCATCATTTCCTTTTACTCCATAGATAGGAGTTATCTCCATCGTTCCCATTCCCGCTTTCGCATAAGCATTCAGATTATGAGTCAGATTTTCTTTATCTACGGCGCTTCCCATCCACCACCAACGGGCAGCAGGTTTCGATTCAGTGGTTATCTCCGGCCAACTTATTGTTTGTGCCGCTGCAAAAGGGCACAATAACCAAGCCAGTAACACTATTCTTATTTTTTTATCCATCATCCTAAGTAATGCATCACAATTAAATGATTATTTAGCGGGTATTATTTATACTAATTTTAAATCAGTACTCATCATTATTTTTATCACCTACTCTCCCAGTTCGATACATCCCATGATAAAAGGACCCGTAGCTTTGGCATCGTTATCACGCATTTTCTCACCAATATAATATTCAAAACTACCATCCCGGTACGGATGTCCTCCCAGACCACCTACCTGACAACAACGCGTCAACGTAAGTGTACCATCAGGATTCTCAATAAGCAATTTGTCTTTCAATCCCTTAAAAGCTTTCTCCGCTACCTCTCTGTATTTCGCATCAATATATCCTTTATTTACCGCTTTTGCATAAGCATACATACACTGTGAAGTTACAGATGCTTCCGGAAAATTGCCTTCACGCTTCGGCTGATCAATCACCTGGTACCACAAGCCGGCCTTATCCTGGTATTTAGGAAGTGTATCGGCAAGCCCTTGTATCCAGCTTATCATATCGGCACGTCCGGGATGATTCTCCGGAATATAGTCCAGAGCATCCACCAAAGCCATAAACCACCATCCGATACTGCGCCCCCAGAAGTTAGGTGAATGTCCCGTTTCCGGATCTGCCCAACGCTGGCTTTTACTCTCGTCCCAAGCATGATGATACAAACCCGTTTTAGCATCATAAGTATGCTTGTGACAAAGTGTAAATTGTTTCACTGCCTCATCTATCCACATCGGTTGATTGAACTCCGCCCCATATTGTGCCAGAAAAGGTGAAGCCATATACAAACCATCCAACCATATTTGGTGCTGATAAATCAATTTATGCCAATATGCACCCTCCAGTGTACGGGGATGGTTCTTCAACTGTTTTATTAAAAGGTCCATTGCCATTTTATACTTTTCCTTACCCGTCTCACGATAAAGATCAAATAGCACTTTACCCGAATTAATATAATCAATGTTGTAGGTGGACACATCATACAGATGGATTTGCCCTGCTTCATTTATCAGCGAGTCCGCCCACGCCTCTACATAATCAAAATAACGCTTCTCACCTGTCTGTTTCCACATTTTTAGCATAGCGCAACAACCTACTCCCTGTGCATAGCCAAAAAACAAACGCTTTCCATGATCCAGTTGATAAGCCTTCGGAAACCGGCGCATCTCAGAATCAGCAAACCAGCGGGCATACGTATCCGGAGCAAAATGATCCGTACGGAAAGGTATGGCCGGGAAACCGGCTTTATTATAAAGATTCACACGGAAAAAGTTTCCGTAACCATAACGCACGGCTGTAGGCTGAGGAACCTCAGGAGCATAGAGTTCTACCTTATTCCCCTGGATCATTGCCGTTGCCGGATAAAAACGAGCATCTGGACCTGAAATAAAGAAGCCTTTTACAGGGGTATCATCAGGGGTCTGCAATCCACTTTCTGCATAATCAAAAGTAAGTGTAACTTTTCCCTCTTTCACTTTCATATTCTTATAAAGCGGACCGGAATAAGCCCCCTTTTTACCATATTGTTTAGCCAAAGCCCAAGCTGCCAGACGTTCCCCTGTCACCTTTTTATTACGCGGATGAATATCGATAGAATCAGCAGCATCTGTAATTACCGCCATACCCACATTGCGTAAACCACTCTGCCAGGTATTCAATTGTGCTTCACGAATGCCAGCAGGTTGTTTATAATGTGGAGCAATCTGCACAAAATAGAAAGGCATATCGGCCTGTCCCCATTCCTTACGCCAACTATTGATAAGGTTTGTAAATACCTCCTGATACTTTTCATAACGAATGGAATTAGATTCTCCCTGATACCAGATATTCCCTTTTATTGTATAACCCAGAATCGGAGCAATCATACCATTCCACAAGGTAGCCGGTACTTTACATTTATCTTTTTCACGTTTCACGTTTTGCACAGCAAAATCTTCCAGAACATCAGAATATAATGGGTTATTTTTCATAACCTCCATCTTCGTCCATGACTCAGCATGTGTACCTCCCCAGGTAGACTGGATCAACCCAACCGGAATTTGTAATTCTTTATAAAGTTTACGCCCGAATGTGAATCCAACAGCCGAGAAATCTTTTAAATTCTCCGGATTACAAATCACCCACTGCCCTACACAATCCTCTTTTTCATCCTCAGGCGCAAGTTGGTGCTCTACATGAAAAAGTCGAATAGAAGGATAATCAGCATCTTTCATCTCTTCCGCTTCATTTATCATCCCCGTTTTCCATTTAACTTTAGGATCACGTGCCACCGGAAACTCCATATTAGACTGTCCCGTACAAAGCCATACTTCACCTATTAATATATTATGTATGATAATCGTGTTTTCTCCTTTTACAATCAGTGTCTGATTATCCATCACCCCAGGAGTTTTCAACTGTAGCTTCCAATGTCCGTCAGCAGATGTCTGCACCGCATAATTTCTTTTATCCCAAGAAGGAGAAACAGTCACCTGTTCACCCGGACGGGCTTTTCCCCAGATATTCACCTGAGTTTTTTGTTGCAACACCATGTTGTCTGAGAAAATAGAAGGAAGCATTACTTTACCTTGTACCGGAAACGAAACAACATATAAGAATAGAAGTATAAAGTACCAAAACTGCTTTTTCATGTGCTTTTGATAGTTTAAGAAAATTAATAGATTTATTGATGATGCAAAAATAGGCAGAATCATCCAAAGCATTGATCTGTTTTTTGACTGTAATCTTAACCTTTTTGTCGTTTCATATCAAAAATCACTTGTTCGTAGAATATCTCTGTTACATATTCATTTTTCTATAAATCAACCGATAGGCTTTATTTAAAAGCCAAAAAAAGTTAAAGACCACAAGAAATCTAAGTAAATAAAGTTACCTTTGAAAAATCCTTAAAACAAATGCTATGATTAAGGTGGTTTTACATAAAATAATTTATTGGAGTATAATATTAATCCCAATACTCCGAGCAAATTCTTTGTTCGCCCAAGTTCCAGTGATATCAATTCCTCAACCGGCAGAAATAGGTCGTTTCGATAACTTCCACCAAACTTCTCCACAAAAAACACCTGGCATATCATCTTCTCGTGACGCCTTGATTCAAAGGCAAAATGAGGCCATCATACGTGAGGTAAAAGAAAACGAACGTAGAAGAGCAGCCATCAACCGCCAATATGCTATTCAGAAATACATGAAATCCAACTCAATCCCTTTACCGGATTTTTCCTCAACTCCCGGTTCAGAATGTTTTCAAAGTGCCCGTGAAGAGATACTTGAAATGCTTGAAGGCAAAAAGAAGATGAGTCTGAAAAGAGCCGTATTCGTGACGGAAAACGCTTTTTTCGGGAATAAAATGAAATATGAAGAGTTTGATGCAGCCATTCTGAATTTAAAGCACATTTGTCTGCTGAAAATGCAGGAAGAAAAATTAGATAAGAATGACGGGTTAGCAAAGTTAATGATGATCTTTCGTATTCTGTCGGAAGTTATTGAAGTCAAAGAACCCGGTAGTGAAAAAACAATCATTCATCACCCGATGAAATATGATTTTGAAGATTATCGCGCAGATGTTAACACCAGTAATTACATGGTATCAAAGCTTTTAGCCCAAAACACTGGACAGTGCCATTCCATACCTTTATTGTTTTTGATTCTTGCCGAAGAGTTGGAAACAGAAGCTTTCTGGTGTTTTTCACCGAGCCACTCTTTTATAAAATTCCAAGACAAGCAAAACCGTTGGTATAATATAGAGCTAACTCAAGGTGCTGTTGTCACAGATGATTTCTATATGAATAGCGGTTTCATTAAATCCAAAGCTATACAGACAGGTATTTATCTGAATCCACGGACTATGAAACAGACCATTGCCCATATGCTCAATGACTTGTCTGCTTATTACATTTCCCGTTATGGCTATGATCATTTTATAGAAGAAAACAGCAATTTAGTTTTGCGCTATTCCCCTTCTGATTTAACGGCTTATCAACATTACGCAAACACCTGTACTGTACAAACTCTATATGTTATTGATGCTTGCGGCAGACCTCCCAAAGAACAGCTTCCGGAATATCCACAGGCACACCGTTTATTTAAAAAGATGCTTCAATCCTATGAGAAAATAGACAGCCTGGGTTATGAAGAAATGCCGGCCGAGATATATCATAATTGGTTGAAGCAAGTTGATAAAGCCAAAACATTACCGGAAAACCAACCTTCACCAATCATTCAAATCAAAAACTAGATGTGTATGAAACGAATTAGTACTTTACTACTGTTCCTGCTCACATTACTGACAGGATATGCACAAAACCCTTTTGCCACTTACGGCTACAAGCCCCAAATGGCTACTTTAAGTAATGGGCGTTTTGACGAATTTCATGACAAGGATCAGATTATAGAAATTGGCTCTGTCAAGTTTGATACAAAAACAAATAAAATAGTAGGACCGGCTGAATCTGATACTTTAGATACCGTTATGGATATTCAAACGGTCAGCCGGTTTATTTCGATCGATCCTCATGCAGAAAGGTATTATTCAATTAGTCCATATGCATACTGCAACAATAATCCGGTAAACTGTATTGATCCCGACGGAAGAGACTGGTATCGCCATAATGAGACTGGAAACTATTATTGGCAGGAGGGACACGACGAATTGGAAGGTTATACGAATATTGGAGCCTCTGTGTCTATTCAATTAGGTGAAGATTCGTACTTCAATGCCTACCAAAACGCAGGTATAATGGCCAATCAAGCAGTAAGTGCCTTTAGCTTAATCTCCTCCAGTGGTAAATTACAGAACCAGTTTTTAGGAAAGAATAGTCCTTTATCGGAGAATTCTAAATCAGAATTGTTCAATGCATTGAATAGTCGTAACGTAGATGAGATTGCAAGGCCGATAGGGGAAACCGTCACATATTTATTAACTGGTGAAGCTGCTGGAATATTTGCAGGAAAAGCTATTTCTTGGGGAATAGGAAAAATTGCGGGACACTTCTTTTCTAACACAAATAAAGTAGCAGATGCTGTAAATCTGGCAAAACAATGGTTAGGCATAGATGCAAAAGTCATACAAAACGCCAAAGGGGATTATGTTTTCATATCGAAAGACGGATTAAGAAAAATACGTTTTGATATCAATTCTCCACATGGGGATGCTCCCCATATTCATTTAGAAATCTTAAAAAATGGAAAATGGAAAAATGCAATACCAAGAACTCATCGTATATATCCTCAATAAATTTAATAAAATTAAAAAAATGAAAGCTATTTATAATAACATGAGATTTATCATTAAAAATGATTTCCCAGAAATAGGGGCATATTTATATGTTTTTGAAAAAGGTAAATGCATCGCAGATTACTTACAGGATGATAGTTTATCATGTAAAGAAGTTGCACTAGAGGAATATGGAGTTCCTATGGATATTTGGCAAGAAAGTGAAGATGATTAAAATTCAAGATATTTTCTTCGTGTAGATAGATAAAGTTAGAGTAGTTGCATACTGTTCAAATGTGGAAAAATGGAAAAGTCTATAAATTAGAAGTACTTTATGACAAAGCAACAAATACAATCTGGCATTTTAAATATAAATAACAATATGATGTCAAAGAACAACAACGTGCTAAATTTATATCAATTAATAGATCTCTATTTAGCAAAAAGAATAAATGAAACTGAATTTTGTGATAAGTTTTTTAAGGTGTATGATATGACAATTGATGCAAATGATTTAAATAATATCGAAAAAAAGTATTTGATAATTTAAATAAATTAGTAGGTGATTTTCTAGAATATAAAGACAAGTATCCTCATATTATAAACGATGGTCTTAAACGAAAATTAAAACAAGGAGTTAAAGATGCAAAGCTTATTTTAAGAGAACAGGATATTTATGAAAATAATGATAAACGTAGGTTGTATTGGTTGATTTATCAATACATAAATGGATACATTGATGAATCATTTTTTTGCAATGAATTTTATTATGCTTATAATTTAGGAATTAATCATAATGATTTAGATAAATTGGAAAAAAACGTTTTTCATAAATTAGATGAAATTGTCAGCCGTTTTTCTCCTTATAAAGAAGACCATTTATTAGCTCCAAAAGCTTTTTACACAAAAAAGAATTACGACAGAAAATAATAGAGAGCTATCATTCATTAAAAGATCAAAACCAATAGTAACTGAAGACAATATGAAATTAAATAAAATTATTTCCAAATAAAAGATTTAGTATATTCCTATAGAAACAGTCAAAACTATGGTAAGAACATATACAAAAATAGGAGATGTTTTCTCTGCAAAAACAAACGAGAATACCAAAAAATATTTTCAATTAATAGCTTATGATTTAACACAGCTAAATAGTGATGTTATTAGAGTATTTAAGGAACAATATCCAATAAATTCAAATCCTGACTTATCAAAAATAGTGAGCGGTGAAATAGAGTTTTATATACATTGTACAACAAAAGCAGGTATAAAGATGAACCTTTGGAACAAAATTGGTAATAACAAGAATATTGGAGAAACCAATCATATATTATTCAGAAGCACAAACGATTAAGGCGTAAAACCTACCGAAAAGCCTATAACAGTCTCTACAGAATGGTGGGTGTGGCGAATTAATGAAAAACAGAAATATGTAGGAAAATTAGAAAAAGAATATCAAAAATCATATATTGGATTGATAGTAGGCCCATTCGTTCTTTTAGAATTGATAAAAGATTATAGATATTCCATAAATTATCCCTCGTTTTGAAAAGGGATAATTTATAACCGAACATTACAACCGGGATTCAAAGAATATTCGTGCGATTGTTTCATTGTAACTGAGATATTTACAGATGAATATAGATGGAAAAAAGGGTTCAAAAGTACAAAGGAACGGGATATTGAATTATAATATAGCCAATATTTATGAGAATTTATTAAAAACAAACTTTAATGACAAAAACAGGATTTTTAATATGCTTTTTATTTATTGTTAATAAAGCATTTGCACAAGCTGACAAATTCTATTATACCAGCTATAATAAGATAGACTCAATGTTAACAGGCAAAAAAGAGTTGAATTTGAAAGAGGCTATATTTTCAACTGAAAATGCCTACTTTGACGGTAATCTAAGCCGCTATAAATTCGAGAATAGTTTACAGCAATTCACTTCTTTTATCAAGTCACTCTCTACAAATAAGTTAATCAGTTATAATCATACTGATTTTTATTCAGTTAACACTCACGCCGCCATCTTTCGGATGATGACAGATACAATCCCGATACATGTTTCCGACACTACCTTATTATACCATTTACCATTCCAATATAATTTTGATGATTATGCAGGCAAAAAAGAATGGAGCAACATGTTTGTTTCTACTTTAATGGTTACACGTAAAGGGAATTGTCACTCATTACCCCTATTCTACAAACTGCTGACCGAAGAATTGGGTGAGAAATCGTGGTTGGCATTAGCTCCCAATCACGCTTACATCAAACTACACAACCAAGCCGACGGTTGGTATAATGTGGAACTGACTTCGGGGCAATTTCCTACTGACGTATGGATAAAAGCTTCCGGATATATCCATACTGACGCTATTCGAAACGGTATTTATATGGATACACTTTCTTTAAAAGCTACAGTTGCTATTTGTATGACGGATCTGGCTGAAGGTTATAAGCATAAGTTCACTTCTACTTACAAACCGGAATTCATACTGCAATGCTGCAATCGTACCTTGGAAGCATTTCCTGATTATATTAACGCCTTATTACTTAAAGCAGAGACATTATTTGAGATGTTTACGAAAACAAAAAATGAAGATTATTATCGGAAAGCAGAGAATCTTTATTCACATATCCATCAGTTAGGTTATCGCAAAATGCCCGAAAAGATGTATCTGGAATGGTTGCAATCGATAAAGGAACATCCCGACGCACATTATCAGTAAAAATCAAGAAGCCACATCGTATATATCCCTAATCAATAATTCAATAAAATTGAAAATATAGAAGCTGTTTCCAAGAAGCCTAAGACAACTTTGCAATCTTCTATATTAGTTATATCGCTATACTCCCCCCTCCCCTCCAGTGTTTATTAAAACCATTTTTGAATAAATTCTGCTTTCATGTATAAAAAGAATAAAAAAGTTTGGTTTTATGCATCATATCTCCAAAATATTGCATACTTTCGCACCATTCTTAGAATAATTATACAAGATGAAAAAGAAAGCAAACCGATTAGATGCTATTAAAATGATTATCTCGAGCAAAGAGGTAGGGTCACAGGAAGAACTTCTGCAAGCACTTGCTGCTGAAGGTTTCGAACTGACTCAGGCTACTCTTTCTCGCGACCTGAAACAATTGAAGGTTGCCAAAGCAGCCAGCATGAATGGTAAATATGTGTATGTATTGCCCAATGACATCATGTATAAACGCGTGGGTGACCAAAGTGCCACTGAGATGTTGATGAACAATGGTTTTATATCCCTACAGTTTTCTGGTAATATTGCTGTTATCAAAACACGTCCCGGATATGCCAGCAGTATGGCTTATGACATTGATAACCGTGAGTTCGGAGATATTTTAGGTACCATTGCAGGAGATGATACTATCATGTTAGTACTGCGTGAAGGGGCTGAACCTAAAATGGTACGAAACTTCTTGTCGCTCATCTTCCCGAATATACAATAATCATATAACAATATACTCGACACACGAATTAAAGAAATGGAGACTCAAAAAATAGATGTGATGGTAGCCGACGCCTCACATGAGGTTTACGTTGACACTATTTTGGAGACAATTAAAAACGCAGCGAAAGTGCGCGGAACAGGGATTGCAGAACGTACACATGAATATGTTGCTACCAAAATGAAGGAAGGCAAAGCTATTATCGCCCTTGAAGGAGAAAAATTTGCAGGCTTTACTTATATTGAGTCATGGGGTAACAAACAATATGTAGCAACGTCAGGACTTATTGTACATCCCGACTACCGTGGATTGGGACTGGCAAAACGTATCAAACAAGCCTCTTTCAAACTGGCTCGTTTACGTTGGCCATGGGCTAAGATATTCAGTTTGACCAGCGGTGCTGCTGTAATGAAAATGAATACAGAACTTGGCTATGTACCTGTAACATTCAATGAGCTGACTGATGATGAATCATTTTGGCGCGGTTGCGAAGGTTGTATCAATCATGACATACTAGTGGCAAAAAACCGTAAGTTCTGCATCTGTACAGCTATGCTTTACGACCCCGAAAAACATAAAGAAGATATTATATAAATAAGGAGATATATCATGGAACAGAAAAAGAAAGTGGTAGTTGCATTCAGCGGAGGATTGGATACCTCATACACTGTAATGTATCTGGCCAAAGAAAAAGGCTATGAAGTATATGCAGCATGTGCCAATACAGGAGGTTTCAGCGACGAACAACTGAAACAGAATGAAGAAAACGCCTATAAGTTGGGAGCTGTGAAATATGTTACACTCGACGTAACACAAGAGTACTACGAAAAGAGCTTGAAATACATGATATTCGGAAATGTATTGCGTAATGGTACTTATCCCATCTCTGTCAGTTCAGAGCGTATTTTCCAGGCACTTGCCATTGCACGTTATGCAAATGAAATCGGTGCGGATGCTATCGCTCATGGTTCTACCGGAGCCGGAAACGATCAGATTCGTTTTGATATGACTTTCTTGGTACTTGCACCGGGTGTGGAAATCATTACACTAACCCGTGATATGGCATTGAGCCGTCAGGAAGAGATTGACTATCTGAACAAAAATGGTTTCAGTGCCGACTTTACAAAACTCAAATACTCTTATAACGTAGGTTTATGGGGCACTTCCATCTGCGGTGGTGAGATACTGGATTCCGCAAAAGGATTGCCTGAAACTGCTTATCTGAAGCAAGTTGAAAAAGAAGGTAGCGAACAGTTACGCCTTGAATTCAAACAAGGAGAACTTCATGCCGTAAACGGAGAAGTATTCGAAGATAAGATTGCCGCTATTCAGAAAGTGGAAGAAATTGGTGCCGCTTATGGTATTGGACGTGATATGCACGTTGGCGACACAATCATCGGCATTAAAGGCCGTGTTGGTTTTGAAGCTGCCGCTCCCATGCTGATCATCGGTGCTCATCGTTTCCTTGAAAAATATACATTGAGCAAATGGCAACAATACTGGAAAGACCAGGTAGCCAACTGGTATGGCATGTTCCTTCATGAAAGCCAGTATCTGGAACCTGTGATGAGAGACATTGAAGCTATGCTACAGGAATCACAACGCAATGTGAACGGTACGGCTATCCTTGAACTCCGTCCGCTCTCTTTCTCTACCATCGGCGTAGAATCTGAAGATGATCTTGTAAAAACAAAGTTTGGTGAGTACGGTGAAATGCAAAAAGGCTGGACAGCCGAAGATGCAAAAGGCTTCATAAAAGTAACTTCCACCCCACTACGCGTTTATTACGCAAACCATAAGGACGAAGAGATTTAGTCCCCGATGAGTAACGAACGTAAACTGACACGCTCACGTAGTGATAGAATGCTTGCAGGTGTTTGCGGCGGGTTGGCCCAATTCTTCGGATTGGATGCCTCTCTCGTACGCATCGTCTATGCTATACTAACAATATTCACCGCATTTGCCGGTGTCCCTGTATATATTTTAATGTGGATTATCATTCCCGAAGAAAAAAACAGATATTCAAATGATTAAAGTAGGAATAATAGGCGGAGCCGGATATACCGCAGGTGAATTAATACGCTTGCTTCTGAATCATCCTGAAGCCGAATTTGTATTCATTAATAGTAGTAGTAATGCCGGAAATAAAATAACCGACGTACACGAAGGACTTTACGGAGAGTGCGATCTGACTTTTACAGACGAACTTCCATTGGATGACATTGATGTACTTTTCTTTTGCACTGCTCATGGCGATACCAAAAAATTTATAGAGAGCCACAACCTCCCGGAAGAGCTGAAAATCATCGATCTCTCTATGGATTATCGCATTGCTTCTCCGGATCATGACTTTATCTACGGATTACCCGAACTGAATCGGCGCGCCACTTGTTCTGCCAAGCATGTAGCCAATCCCGGCTGTTTCGCAACTTGCATTCAGTTAGGACTGCTTCCACTTGCCAAACATTTGATGCTGAATGACGACATCATGGTGAATGCCATAACCGGAAGCACAGGAGCCGGAGTAAAACCCGGTGCAACCAGCCATTTCAGTTGGCGCAATAACAATATGAGCGTATACAAAGCTTTCAATCATCAGCATGTGCCTGAAATCAAACAGTCACTGAAGCAGCTGCAAAATAGTTTTGCATCAGAGATAGATTTCATCCCTTACCGGGGAGATTTTCCACGCGGCATCTTCACTACAATTGTCGTAAAAACAAAAGTTGCTCTGGAAGAGATCGTACGCATGTATGAGGAGTATTATGCCAAAGACTCTTTTGTGCACATCGTAGAAAAGAATATCGATTTGAAGCAGGTTGTCAACACCAACAAGTGTCTGATACATCTGGAGAAACACGGTGATAAGCTACTCATCATCTCCTGTATCGACAACTTACTGAAAGGTGCCAGTGGGCAAGCTGTCCACAACATGAATCTAATGTTCAATCTGGAAGAAACAGTAGGTCTCCGGCTAAAACCATCGGCCTTTTAGATTGACGATTGGACGATTTACAATTAGACGATTGGGGTTACTTCAATTGTAAATCGTAAATCAATAAAAGTAACTTCAATCGTAAATTGTAAATCGTAAAATTGTAAATATCATGATGAATTTATTCGATGTATATCCTCTTTTCGATATAAATATAGTCAAAGGAAAAGGCTGCCATGTATGGGACGAAAACGGTACAGAATTTCTCGACCTTTATGGGGGGCATGCCGTTATTTCCATCGGGCATGCTCATCCGCACTATGTTGAAATGATTAGCAATCAGGTTGCAAAACTTGGCTTCTATTCAAACTCAGTGATCAACAAGCTACAACAAGAAGTAGCAGCACGTTTGGGAAAGATTTCAGGTTATGATGATTATTCGCTTTTCCTTATTAATAGTGGAGCAGAAGCGAATGAGAATGCTCTTAAACTGGCTTCATTTCACAATGGAAGAACAAAAGTAATCTCTTTCAGCAAAGCTTTTCACGGACGTACTTCATTAGCAGTAGAAGCTACGGACAATCCAAAAATCATTGCTCCAATCAATGCCAATGAACATGTAACCTATCTCCCATTGAATGATACGGAAGCAATGAAAGCCGAACTGGCTAAAGGTGACGTTTGTGCCGTTATTATCGAAGGTATTCAGGGAGTAGGCGGAATCAAGCTACCTACTACAGAATTCATGCAGGAACTTCGCAAAGCATGCACCGAGAATGGTACGATACTTATTCTGGATGAAATTCAAAGTGGCTATGGACGTAGCGGTAAATTCTTTGCTCATCAATATACAGGTATCAAACCCGATATCATTACTGTAGCCAAAGGTATTGCCAATGGTTTTCCTATGGCAGGAGTACTTATCAGCCCGATGTTTACACCGGTTTACGGTATGTTAGGTACCACTTTCGGAGGTAACCACCTTGCTTGTGCCGCTGCACTTGCCGTATTGGATGTTATAGAACAGGAACAACTGATAGAAAATGCTGCAACAGTAGGTACTTATCTGATAGAAGAGTTAAAGAAGTTCCCGCAAATTAAAGAAGTACGCGGTGAAGGATTAATGATTGGTATGGAATTCGAAACTCCTATCAAAGAACTACGCACGAAATTGCTGAAAGAACAAAAAGTATTTACCGGTGTAAGTGGTACAAATGTCATTCGCCTCCTGCCACCTCTCTGCCTCAGTATGGAAGAAGCAACAGAGTTTCTGAACCGATTAAAGAAGATACTTTAGTACTTTACGTTACTAACGTACCCCAAAAGCACTTTTAGAAAAATAGTTTCTTACGATATCAAAACAATTATTAAGCCGTATTGATTTTTTCGATACGGCTTAATAATTTTAACCGCCAAAGTTCAGCCATCCTTTTTTATTACAAAGTAACACATTCCTTTCTCTTTCGTTTTATTTCTTTTGTCACATCTTATAAACATCAACAAGTTTCTCTACGATGATCACTTCGTTTCTCGTAGAGTTTCGACTCGATCTCCGTAGAGAAACGAGGCGATTCTCGTAGAGGAAAAAGTAGGAGAGATAACACATTGGTTATCAAGCCCTTAGTATAACATCAAAATGTTATATATTTTCAATATCAAAACATTTTCCTCATCTACTTATTCAGCATTTATATATATCTGAAATCACAACAAAGTTCAAATTCTTTTGGTATATACTCCCTGCCATAAGACTGTTGCTTGTGAATTTACCGTATGCTGTTATCCCTTTAAGATGAAGAGCAAATTCCATCAGAAAATGAAATTTGCTCTCCAATAAAATATAAAAGTAGGACATTTACTGAATATTCCGAATTACTTCCGACTGAAATACCTGTAGCACTTGGGATAAAGGCAATTGGCATTCTCACCAAGCACCAGCAGCATCAAGACGAATGTACAATTTATAAAATCAGTTATAAGGCCCGATGAGCCATGCAATAACAATAATATAGACATCGAACGAATACTCGTCTTTGAAGCATTCAGAAAATTTTCGCATTGCTTTCGATATATGTTTTTCAACTGCTGTAGTCGAGATCTGTAGTTTTTCGGCTATTTCCCGGTTCTTAAGTCCCTCGAAACGACTCAATATAAACACTTCCCGGCAGCGTTCAGGCAATTGGTCCACAACCTGAGTAATCTTTTCTTTCAACTCTTCGTACAGTAGTTTGTGTTCCACTTCCAATCCGAAATCTATATGATACAGCCTTTCTTCACCTTCGGCAAAGGACTGATACTCGATCTCGTATCTCTGAATAACCTGTTCGTGCTTAATATGATTCAGGCAACCATTACGTACCATAGCAAACAAGAATGAAGAAACGGAAACAGAAAGGACGGAAACAGAAGAATGCTTTTCCCATAAAACAGCAAAACAATCCTGGACAATATCCTGTACTACCTCTGTATCCTGAATATATCGCCTACCAAAGCCTGTCAACCTCTGATAATATCGTTTAAAAATATATTCAAATGCATCCTTATTCCCGCAACTGATTGCTTTTATCAATGTTTTTTCATCATTATACACATCCATATGACAAACTACCTGTCCATTGCCTCACAAGCCGATTAGTGGTTAAACAAATTAATGTACAAAATTAGCATATTAATTCATAAAACCAACTCCCATAGAAAAGAAATTCTATTCAAACCTTACATCAGCTTCTCTAAGGTCAAAAATAGGATCGGAGGTATCCGAAATAGTTCTACCTTTGTACTTTAATCCCGAGAATACAACGTTTTTAATACTACCGGTAGAGTTCTTCTGAATAAGGATTGGTACATCTTCACCATTGGTATATTCCAAATTCTCGAGACGAACACCATCAATGGACCCGCCACCACTGCCCCACTCACCATAAGCCGGACGAAGCTCCATCCAAATAAGATGTTCAAAGGCCGATTCCATACGAATATCCTTATAAAGGACATCGGAAATAGTGGAATTGCCACATTGATGAATAGACATGATACCACGATACCACTTATGATCGCTCGACTCTTTACGAATCACATCCATATTTTCAAAACGGATATGGCGCAGATAGGCTCCATCCAGTTCCCAACCGATTTCCATACAATTACCGAGATTACCTCCCCAAAGTACAGAGTTCTTTACTGTAATGTTCTCCACATTGCCCGAAAAACCAAACTTATTGGTCTTAATCGCAATACAGTCGTCTTCATTCCGGATAAATACATCATTCACTTCTACATTGGATGAGCCTACCAAGTCGATACCATCCGAATAGACATCAGATCCAAGAATCTTCATATTATCTATTTTAACGCCATCACACTCAAAGAAAGAACTGCACCAACCTGTCCGGCTCATAATCAAGGGGCCATTAATCTCTACATTCTTACACTTTTCGACACGTATAGCCTTCTGCGCCAAACGCCCATCAATCACTCCATATCCTAAGATACGAATATTTTGCTTACCATTAGCATAAATAAAACCAGTGATCACCGCTCCCTCTTCCAGAAAGATAGTAACATCATCCTGATCAAATGTGGGATTGACCGTATGAGTACCTTTGGTATAACGGATCGTGTTAGCCGGTAAATTATTCCATTCCTTCGGAGCCTTTCCATCTACAAAAAGATAAATCGGATTCTCGTAGTCTTCATTAATCGTAATAGCAGCCTTACAAGGTTTCACATCAAGCAGAGTTACTTTATTTCCTTTCACTTCACACTGAATGCCAAGAGATGCCGGCTTTACTTCTACCTTATTAATCGTACTCGCAGCAAATTTAAATTCAAGATCTACTTTCTCTTGTGCCATCACGATTCGTGCATATTTACCTAAATCGACCGCATTGACCTTAAAATCTTTATCCTGTTTCAATACGGTTCTGTTAGTAGAAGGATCATCCGTTCCCGAACCATCATCGTCCGAGCTACATCCTGCGTTCAAGGCCAGAAAGAGAACCAAAAAGAACTGAGCAACTAAATTCAAACTCATCATACTACTTTTTTTCATGGTAATTAAATATATAAATAGTTTTTTACTGTTTTATCCCCTTTACTTTCACCTCGGCAACCGAAGCTTCGCCTTCCGTCACCAAAATGCGTATATCACTCACTGTTTTCAAATCCAAAGGATAATAAACCACCTCTCCGGTACGATCGGCAATTCCTTTGTAGACTGTCAGAAACTGCCCGCCTCCACTGGATGCCTGAATTTCAAAACCGGCAGCAGGAGTTTTCCAGCAAATTCCTATTCTATCCGGACCGGCATTAGAATCCATCGGTATGTTAATATAATCTCCCTTTTTACCTGTCCAGTAAGTTTCCATATTACTATCTAATATCGGTAAAAGTGCCTCATTAGGAATAATCTTTTTCTGAATATTCAATTCATTGTAAGGCAACACCATAAACGGCTTCTCTAAACGTATATCTTCAGAAGATGCTCCAATCATCACCTTAAATTCACCGGACTCTACGACCCAGTCATTCTTCAGGTTCAATAGCTCCAGATCGGCAGGAGTAACCATGAAAGAGATTTCTTTGCTTTCACCCGGTTTCAGATGAACGCGTTCAAACCCGCGCAAGTTTTTCTCATAAGTAGTTACGCTGCTCTGCACATCACGTATGTAGAGTTGTACTACTTCATCTCCAGCCTTGCTGCCTGTATTAGTTACCCGACAACGGACAACCAGACTTTGTTCAGGCGTTATCTTTTCCGAAGAGAATGTTAAATCGGAATACTTGAAAGTAGTGTAACTCAAGCCATATCCAAAAGGATAAAGTGCACCATTCACCCGGCTCATGTTTCCTGTAAGCCCTGTTTTGTTTCCACCGTCCACCTGTGAAGAGGGTTTGTGAGGAAAATTAAAAGGTATCTGCCCAACTGTTCTCGGAAAGGTAACCGTCAGTTTGCCCCCGGGATTGTAATCGCCAAACAGAATGTCGGCAAGTGCTTTTCCTCCTTGCGAACCCGGATACCATGCTTCAACAATTGCCGGGACATGTTTATCCGCCCAATTCACCGACAGGGGACGCCCATTGACAAGAACCAATACTACCGGTTTGCCACTCTTCACTACTTCTTGCAACAAGCGTAACTGGTGCCCGGGAAGTTCCAGACTGGTACGCGATTTATTTTCGCCACAGGTACGGTTATTGCCTCCAAGTACCACAACAGCCACATCACTTTTACGTGCATTGTCCACTGCTATTTGAATCTCTTTCATTTCTTCCGTATCCGGTTCGGAAGGAAGTATTTCCGATTCCGGCCAGTTTTTGTCAACCAATTCGCAACCTTTGGTATAGAGTATTTGTGCTGTGTTTCCTACTTTATCCTGAATACCTTGCAGCACGGTAGTTACTTCTACTGCCAATGGCCCGTAATGTGTCAATGCATAGCTGGCATCATCTGCATTCGGTCCGCAGACACTAATCGTTTTAATGGTTTCTTTCGACAAAGGTAACAGGCTGTCTGTATTCTTTAAAAGCACGACTGACTCACGGGAAGCCTGCAAAGCCACTGCCTGATTTTCCATGCTGTTCACTTCTACATCGGCTTGCTTCAAATCGGTCTGATAAGGAGCATCAAACAAGCCTACCATGAATTTTACGCGCAGAATATCACGCACGCGCTCGTCAATGGTCTCCATGCTGATAGCTCCTTCGGCTATCAATTCACGTAAAGGAAGTACATATGAATCGGGAGAGCGGAACGTGCAACGCACATTTAGTCCAGCTTGTACTGCCTGCAACACAGCTTCTTTCATATCGGCGGCCGTACCATGTTTAGAATACAGATATTCTACTGCATCACTATCAGATACTACATATCCCCTGAACCCCATTTCTCTACGCAACCGAGTCATCAACCAGTAATAACTTCCCTGTATCGGGAAACCGTCATAATCATTGTAAGAACTCATTACACCCAGTATACCGGCTTCTTTTATAACTCTTTTCCAAGGATATACATGGATATTTTCCACTTCGCGAGGAGACATCTGAGGATCTACACGAGCCATGCCTTCGCGAGCACCTTTATTATTACTATAAGCTATAAAGTGCTTGGCAGTAGCGGCCACCTGATAATCTTTCTGTAGCCCACGAGCCATCTCAATACCCAGTTCCGCCACTAAATAAGGGCTCTCGCCGTATACTTCCTCATAACGTCCCCAACGCTGATCACGCCCTACGTCAAGAATAGGAGCATACACATTGGTATACCCTAAAAGTCGCGCCTCACGACCGGTAATATAACCTACCTTATGAATCAATTCCCTGTTCCAGGTATGTCCTAATCCCAACTGAGTGGGAAAATTAGTAGCTTTAAAACTCTCTACTCCCCGAATGCCCTCGTTCGTAAAATCCACCGGAATACCCAGACGTGTCTCTTCAATAAAGAAACGTTGCACCTCGTTCAAAGCCCAGGCATGCAGGGAGGCCGGCCAGACAAAAGGATTGTCCGATGGCGGCAACCCCCACTGTTGAAAACCATTCAGATGTTCATCGATAGCTCCCATTCCATCTTTCCATAGTTTCTTCTTCCATTCCGGAGTGGGCAGATCATCGGCCAATACACGTTTATATCCGTACAGAGTAACCATTTGGCATGTCTTCTCTTCTACGTTCATTTGCGACAGTAGATCTTCTATACGTTGTTCCAAAGGTGCATTCGGATTCTCATAGATATCCATTACACCGTTTTTATTAAAATCAATCCACCCTTTTTTATAAATAACATTTCGGGGGAGTTTATAAGTCATCAAATCTTTGGCAGCAGGTACATTCCGTTTTTGGCTACTCAAGGTGCCAACCATCAGTCCCGAGAAAATTACAAATACTGTCAATCGGATATATTTCATAAATCTGAAGTAAATAGGTTATTATTTAAAGTACAAATCAGCAAACCGGATATATTGAGTCTATTCATAAGAAGGTATGACTTCAATCTTTACTTTTTTAAGCTGTCCTTCGTCTGAAGAACCACCCAGCATTATCTCGAACTCACCGGGTTCAACCACCTTTTTCATTTCCCGGTTATAATAAGCCAGTTTATCGGGAGTTATTATAAAAGAAACCTCTCTTTTTTCTCCCGGCTTCAGACTAACCCTCGCAAAGTCTTTCAACTCACGAACCGGACGTGTGGGAGAACTATATAAATCACGAATATACAGTTGGACAACTTCTGTACCTTCCACCTTACCAATATTACTGACTTCAATAGATACCTTGACAGAATCGCCGGGCTGTAACCGCTGTTTAGCAACACTCAAATGGTCATAAGCAAAAGTAGTATAGCTCAATCCGTATCCGAAAGGATACAAAGGAGTACTTTCACCATCTTTATATTTCTGAAAATACTGCGATGGTTTATGATTGTAAATCATCTGCAACTGTCCCACAGAACGAGGCATAGTAACAGGCAGTTTACCGGAAGGATTCACTTTACCTATAATCACATTGGCAACCGCTTCTCCTCCCATCGAGCCGGGTTCCCATGCCTGAAGAATAGCCGGAACTGTATTCACCAGTGAAGCAACTGTCAGCGGACGGCCTCCTACCAATACGACAATAACAGGAATTCCGACAGCCTCAATCCGGTGAACCAATGCCTCTTGCATACCTAACAGATCCAAGGTTTGACGGTCTACATTTTCTCCCATCGTCTTACGTTTATCATACCGTAACGGATTCTCACCAAGCACTATAATAGCCAAATCAGAATGCTTTGCCATCTCTCCCGCTTTCTCCAACAAAATGGAATCCACTGTCCGGACATCATCACCCAAATTTAGAAAATTCAACTTAGAAGCAGGAATCACCTTTTGGAGTCCTTCATAAACAGTCACAATATTTTCTTTGGGCTGAGCAAAAGTCCAATCTCCTAAAATAACATCACTGTCTGCATTGGGTCCTGTCACAAGAATATTCTTATACTTTGAGACATCCACCGGAAGTATACCCTCATTTTTCAATAACACAATGGATTGCTCTGCCATTTGAAGCGCTGTGGATTTATGAGCTCCGAACAGGGTTTTCAAGCTGTTTTTGTGATGAACCATCGCGTTCTCAAACAAACCCAGACGAAATTTAGCTTCCAGAATCTTTCGGCAAGCCTCATCGATCCGTTCTTCCGGAATGCGCCCGGCCTTTACCAATTCAATCATCTTTTCCATGAATCCCGGCCCGTGCATGTGCATATCCATACCAGCAATGACACTCTCATAATAAGCTTCTTTGAGTGAGGGAGTATAATGATGGCTCGAGTAAATACGTTCCATATCCATCCAATCGCTGACCATAAAACCTTTAAACCCGAACTCATTACGGAGAATATCAGTCATCAACCATTTATTGGCATGGCAAGGGATACCATTCAGCTCGTTATGAGCAGCCATTACCGTAAAAACCTGCGCCTCATCAATCAATGCCTGGTAAGGAGGTAAATAAACCTCACGCAATGTATGTTCCGAAGCATCCATAGGAGCAGCATTCAATCCGTTTACCGGTTCTCCTCCGGCAACCAAATGTTTCCCACAAGCCAGAACTTTATCTTCTCCATTCAAATCATCGGTTTGAAGCCCCTGCACGGTTGCCACTCCCATTTTAGAGATCAAATAGGTATCTTCGCCGAATGTTTCACCAATTCTTCCCCACCGTGGATCACGAGCAACTTCCACGTTCGGTGCAAAAGCCCAATGAGCTCCGGTAGCTCTTATCTCCAAAGCTGTTTCACGGGCAGCTTTCTTCACTAATTCCGGATTGAAAGTGGAAGCTTGTCCAATCGGAGTGGGATAAATAGTAGCTCCTTCGCACAGACCATTTCCATGAATGGCATCGATCCCTATTAATAACGGAATCTGTAGACGGCTCTTCATGGCCAATGTTTGCAGATAATTAGCTTCATCTGCCGAAACAACATGGAGATAAGAACCCACAAGTCCCTGCTCCGTCAGTTTTTGTAATCCGTCAATGGAAAGTGTTTTATACGTAGCGTTGGCATCATCATTTTTCCCGACTTTCCCTTTATATCTGAGTTCCGTATTTTTTATATGTTCTATTCCTACATATTGGCACATCTGTCCCACTTTCTCTTCCAGACTCATACGGCAGAGTAAATCCTCAACCCGTTGTTCCACCGGAAAAGAGGGATTCTTGTAAAGCGGAGTTTTACCACTCTTTGCACAAACGGTAGTAACACTCAGTAAAGTTCCTATGATTAAAGCTAAACGCATATAGTTCCTGTTTTTCTGGTTTTAAATATTTTGTCCTTCTTCTTTCAATCTGTGTCGAAGCAAAGAGATATCCATCGCATGTACATCCTTCGTCTTTGTCTTCAATAATAATCCGGCAGCCATACCTGCGGCCTCACCGGTAACCAAGCATGCCGGCATCGTTCCCAATGACTCACAGATATCTGCATCTGCGGAAACAGCCTGCCCGGCAACCAATAAATTTCGTAATCCTACCGGAGTAAGGATACGATAGGGTATTCTGCACCCTATTTCGTCATCAAACGATTTGCGTAAATTGAAATCCTCTTTTGTATAAATATAGTCTCCCATAATACGGGACAAGACCGGAAGTTCCAGTTGCGTACCACTATTTATCAGAACAGCAGCAGCAAATGTCTCCGGAAAATATTCTTTTAAAGCTTGCAACACTTGTTGTGCAATAGCTCTTCCACGAACCAATCCTTTCGAATAGGAGTCCGGCTCAGCCGGATCTATCTCATACACCGAACCGGCCCTGAACTTCACAATGGAAGAGTGCATCAGTTGATTTTCAAAATGCGATTCTTTTAGAAGCGGATATTTACCGGAATACACCAACTGCCTTACGATTTCGGCAGTAGCCCTCGGATGTTTCCGGAAGTGATAGTTGTAACTGTAAAAATCGACATTGCCAAGTAAAAAACAAAAACCAGCCTCCACGCTATCATCCGTTTTTAGTAACCGGGCACCAGACCTGGTGGCTATACCTGCATTACCGGTACAATCAACAAAAAACTCGGCTTTATATTCCGTCAGCCCGGTATGATTGGCTACAAGTAATGATTCAATCTCTTTATCCGTCTTATTTTTTACCTCCACAACGCGTGAACCCAAAAGCAATTCTACTCCTGCTTCGACCAGCATCTCATCGTACACCCGTTTCAAAGCCTCTGCATCTACAGGCAATGCCTCTGATTGTTCCGGTTTCGGGTGATATATCTCTTTACACGAAACCCTGAATACCTTTTCTGCTATACCTCCGTAAGATGTCTTATCCTTGCCTGAAAATGGTGTCCACGTCGGGATTAATCCCGACGTGGACATTCCTCCTAAAACATGAGTTGCCTCTATCAGCAGCGTTCTGGCTCCTTCACGTGCCGCCGCTATGGCAGCAGCACATCCGGAAGCCCCTCCACCGATGACAATCACTTCCCAACCGGACTTCTCGTGATTACCATACCGAGGCTTTCTTCCTGATTCCTGTCTTTCTAATGCTTCAGCAAAAGTAGTTCCACTCAGAACGAATCCACCTAAAAGGCTCATGCTTTTTACAAACTTCCTTCTATCCATTTTTCTACCTCAAAAAGACTTTCTTACAGAATCACACGTTTATTTACAACGCGACCATCTTTCTGCACAACATTCAGAATATAAGCTCCTTTATCCGACAGCTGAAGTTCTTTAATATTCGCAGCATTCCGTACTTCGATTCCACTTTGAACCTGATAAACTCTTACTTTATCTACAAATTCGGAGAAAATCACTTTACGTGAAGCCGGATCAGTGGTTACAAATAATTCCTGTTTATCAATCGTATTATTGACAACGCCCACAAGCTTTGTGCTCGTCAAGGCATAACCATACAAACCATTCGGAGATAAGAAATAAACATTGAAACCTGTTGCATTTTTCCAGACTGCAACACCGGTTGTACCATTGTTATAATCATCACCCATTGTAGCTGTCCTAAACACTTCAATCGGATTCGTCCAACTTGTTACATCGATAATTACCCCTTGAGCGTCACTCATTCCTTTTTGTGCAACCCCAAAATCAACCATCGCAAGATACCTGTGACCATTGAATTCAAATGGATAAGCCGAGTTTCCTGAACCAAATCTCATGTCATTCAGTTGTATTCCTTGCTCCAAAACGTTATAAGACCAGCCTTTTGATGTTGCATCATGCTTGAATACGCGCAAAAAATTACCTTCATCTCTGGAACGTTCAATGTAGGTACCTTCATCAAATCCGGCATAAAAACGTCCATATCCGCCAAATTTAGGGTCAAGTGCTCCATATATATCACTTCCTTCTTCCGGCAGGCTATTCTGAAAAGCAACAACCAACGGATTAGGATCAACCACTCCATCGGTTATCGTCCATTCATAACAACGCTCTCGTAAATTATCAATACCGGTGAGAAACTTCCCGGACTGGCTCGTCCCACTAAAAGTAAAACTATCCCCCATACGGAAAGCATTTGTTTTGGCTGTTCCCATGGTTGCTTCCTGTTTCACCGGATCAAAAGACAAAAACAATTCAGGATTGGCATTGGCATTCGTATATTTATAAACTTTAAATGGTACAGTTCCTGCCATATCAACCCATTTTTCATTGGTCTTGTCCCATTTCTGCGAACGTGCATCAGTAGTCATATTCGATACAAAAACGGCACCATCCGATGAAACAGCAATGTCATTAATTACAAAGAGCCCTCCTGTTACGACCTCTTTTCCGTCACTCCCCTTTAAGCTCAATTTAGAAACAAATTCACCAGTAGTCGCATCTAAACGACACACAAAATTACCACCCATAGTACTATTACGTACAGGGATATACAAATCATTCCCATATACAGCAACGCCACGCATGCTATTATCAGAAAAAAGAGCAGGCCAACCATCGGAAGGAAAAGTGACATCAGATACCTCAAAAAGTTTTTTAGATGTAAAATCGTCTTTACTTTGTGCACTCAAACTTAGGCTGCAAGCTGCCGCCAATACCAAAAAAGAAGTAATTTTAGTTTTCATAATATATAATATTAAAATGGTTTATAAAAAATATTGTCCTGCCTGTTTCAACCGATCTCTTAGCCGATCGGTATCGATCTGATGTACATCGTGAGGACCTTTAATATACAGATATGCAGCAGCTCCGGCAGCTTCGCCCATTACCAAACAATTAGTCATCACCCGTATACTGCCATATACCATTGGATCGGAAGAGACACAGCGCCCAGCTACCAATAAGTTCTTAAGTCCTTTGGGAGTCAGAATACGGTAAGGTATTCCATGAGATTCTCCCTTTTTATAATGGACACTTTCCGAACCCGGAATATGAACATCTACATAATAACTGTTACGCCCAATTTCATCCTTAAACTGCCGACGTTCTTTAAAATCGCTTAATGTCAGGATGTAATCTCCTATGATCCTACGCCCTTCACGCACCCCCAACAATTGAGCCGTATTGTTCACAAAAGCATGTCCAAATGCTTGCGGATAATACTCTTTAAGCGCTTCTACATATTGGTTTGCCATTTCACGCCCCTGAAGCATAGCAACACTGAGCTCCCTATCGTTCAAAGTATCAATCGATATGTGTCCGGCATTGAACTGTACTACTCCCGGTCCTACAGGATTCTGGCATAAATGATCGTCTTTAATCAAGGGATACTTATCATCCTTCACCATCTGGTGCACAGGGCTATTCTTATTATCGCCATGCAGACGAATCCCGGTCGAATAATAATACATATCCACACCCGCCAGTGAAAAACAATGGGTAGCCGATTGTATCGTATGATCTTCATTGCCTACCTTGTAAGTAGCTCCGGCCCATGCCGCGAGATCTCCATCGCCTGTACAGTCAATATAAACTTTGGCTTTATAAGCAGTAAGCCCCTCTTTAGATGCCAATAACAGAGAATCAACCTCTTCCCGATTTTTCATTTCGACTCCTGCTAAACGGGTAAAAAACAGAATCTCAGTTCCCGACTCTTTTACAAACCGATCGTAAACCAACTTTAATTGTTCCGGATTAATATCAACCCAACTCATCGCATTTTCCGACTCGTGAGGAACTCCCTTTCGGGCTTCGGTAAAGACTTTTTCTGCAATTCCACGGTATATAATCTTCTCACCATCCGAGAAGTAGCACCATGCAGGTACCATCCCGGCTGTCCCCATACCTCCCAATACACCGGTTGCTTCAACCAATAGTGTCTTGGCGCCGTCGCGTGCAGCAGCAATGGCTGCTGCACATCCGGCGGGTCCACCACCAATAATGATTATATCGTACGAATCGTTTAAGTCAATTACCTTCTTTAAGGTATATTGCTTCATGATTCAATTCCTTATTGCTTAATTATAGCCTTCATTTTGAGGGAAATTTTCAGGTCCCATATTAATAACCTCCGCCTCCGGAATCGGCCATCTCACGAAATGTGGATTCTTAGGTAAGTTTACTCTTCCGGCAATGGAAGTGGAAATACGAGGGTCGCCTGCATATTTCTTCACCTGATCGATCAGAATGCCATGACGTTTCAGGAAATACCAGCGTTGCCCTTCCAATGCCAATTCACGTGCCTGTTCATCAATCACATCCTGCATCGTTACCGTTCCGGTGAATTCCGGATTACCAGCACGCATCCATGTCTTGTTGAAATATTTTTTAGCCAAATCGTTATTCCCCATACGAACCGCTGCTTCTGTTGCCAAAATATACGTTTCAGCCAGACGGTAAACAATAATGTCCTTATAAGAATACTGTTCAGTGGTACTACGTGTCCAAACATCTCCATACTTGGTACATCCCGGACACAGGTTCTTATCTACAGATCCGCCAGTTGTCATTGTTATATATTCACCCGGTTTCACACCGCGGATCGTCTTATTTGTCGAATTTTTGTACTGATGAATATAAAAAGCTTTGTATCTCTTATCTACCGTTTTATCTTTATACAATGAGAAAAGATAAGGACTCGGATAACAACGTCCCCAACCGTATGACCAGTTTTCAACACAACAGTATTCATCTCCTCCGAAAGTGGTACGATAGGGTGCTATGAACCAGCAAGCATAAAAATGTCCTTTAATTGCTCCGTTATCCGCAAGATTATTACCTCCCGGATTACGACTCCATTGTTGTACAAGCAAAGCTTCGCTATGATTCAGGTTCTCTCCATTAAATATTTTATCAATATCTACCAGTTCATAACCCGCTCCGGAAGTTTCGATAGCCTCAATCTGATCGAGCACTGTCTGCCAATCTTCATTCCAAAGTGCAACGTCAGCCATAATATGACGGGCGGCAGCTTGATTAAATCGTCCTATATCTTTTGGTTTCCACTCCAGATATTTGATAGCAAATTCCAAATCTTCATACAAAAGTGTAAAAACCTCTTCTTTGGTAGCCGGTTTAAACTCACGCTTATCGTTCACATTCTCCGGAGTAGTAGAAGAGGTATTCAACCAAATACGGTCGAAGGTACGATATAACAGGAAATAAGACTGAGCTCTATAAGCTTTAGCCTGTGCAACCAGATTATTCAGCACATCTGTTTCCGGTAGCTTCTTTGCTGCTTCTATAATGTCATTACACTTACCGATAATGCCGTACATACCCTTCCACATATCAGCCGGTTGAGCAGCAGAGGGTTTCAGATAAGTAGGATCATACGCACCATAAAAGTTACCAGTACCTCCATTGGTCACGCTCAGATCGGTAGCACGTCTCAATGCAAGATTAATTGAACCTTCATTTTGATCCTGATATTTACGATCCAATGCATATAGGGACGTTACAGCCAGGCTTAATCCATCCTCTGTCTCAAATACATATTGAGTCGTATATCGAGTCTGGCTCTCTTCTTCCAGAAAATCACAAGCTGTAAAGCCAAGCGTAACCAAACTTGCTATTAATATTTTTGATAAAGTTGTTTTCATCTTCAATGGATTTATATGTTTTTTCTTAGAATGAAAGGTTCACACCAAACAGCAATGTTCTCGGTTCGGGATAACTACCGGTATTCACTTCCGGGCTATAGCTCTGAACTTTTGTCTTAGTCCACAAATTATTGGCAGAAAAATATACCCGCAATTTCTGCACATAGAACTTCCGGCTGATATCCAAAGGCAGGGTGTAACCTACTGTCAGATTTCTCAGACGAATGTAACTTGCATCCTGATAACCCAAAGAAGTGATGTAGGCCGGAACTTGTGTATAGTTTGGAGCAGGAGTCGTATTCGAAGGATTTTCCAGAGTCCAATAATCACGTTTGATTCCGTTTCGCTTACCAGACAAATCACCTCCCTGTTCCCAACTCGTCAAATAGGTATTGTTTATCACCCCACCATGGGATACATAGAAATCCACACTTAAATCTACCCCATAGGCGTTCAAAGACGTCCCGAAAGAAGAAATCCATTTTGGGTCACGCTGTAACACAACCCGGTCTGCTTCTGTAAGGCTACCATTTTTATCCGTATCTGCTACTTTCACCATACCCGGCTGCGCGTTAGGCATGTGTGAGTTTTCAATATCATCACCCGTCTGCCATATTCCATCAAATTTATAATCATAATACACATTCATCGGTTTACCAATAAACCATTTTGAAGTAACATCGTCCAGCGGTTTTCCATCTTCGTCCGTCTCTCCGGTAATCTTCACAATTTTATTCCGATTGGCAGAAATAGAATAGTTCAACGCCCAGGTCAGTATCTTATTACGGATCGGATAACCGATAATAGAAAATTCCACTCCCTTATTCTCTACTTCACCCAAGTTCATCAACTGACTTGAGTATCCTAAACTCTGGCTAATTTTACGCTTTACAAGCAAATCCGTTGTTTTCGTTTGATATACTTCCAACGTACCACTAATACGTTCTTTGAAAAATCCAAAGTCAAGTCCGATATTAGTAGAAGTAGTAGTTTCCCATTTCAAATCCGGATTCCATAGTTCATCGCCCGGCAGGAAACCTACCTGGACATTATTCTCACCACCAAATTCATTCATGTGTGCCTGCGTCAATCCCAAAGTAGAATAAGGATCAATAGCCTGGTTTCCCACCTGTCCCCAAGATGCTCTGAGTTTTAAGTTCGATACCCAATCTACACGCTTCATAAAACTCTCTTCGCCAAGTCTCCAGGAGGCTGCAAAAGAAGGGAAATAACCATATTTATTATTCTTTCCAAATACAGATGAACCATCCACACGTAAAGCAGCAGAAAAAATATAGCGGTCCATCAGCGTATAGTTCACACGTCCTAAATAAGAAAGAAGCTTTCTCTCGGAAATTCCACGAATCGGAGTATTAAAATTCACTGCCGATGAAAGGGCATTATACCCTTTTTCATCGCTCGAAAACCCCATAGCTGTTTGTTCCGTTTCTGTTGTCTTCATGGCGTTTACACTCTGCATCAATGTTATGCCAAGACGGTGTATCTTATTGAATTCCTTATTATAATTCAAGATGTTCTCAAACAAAAATTCTGTTCTCAATTTTGTTTTTACGGTTGCTTTGCCGTTAGTATCCCTACCTGTAGTGTGATCCCGATATAAATAGCTACCTGTATTTTCATTCCGGTACGTCATACTCCCATTGGCACGGTATGTCAGGCCCGGTATGATTTCCCAATCCACATAAAGGTTAGTAAGGAAATTATCTGTTTTCAAATCGTTAATGGCACGATTCATATTCCAAAGCGGATTATAATGATTTTCACCTGCATCTGTTACATCCATACGCAATGAGCCATCATCCTTATAAACTTTTGCTAATGGAGGCATCGTAATAAAACGGTTGAATGTGCCATCGGCACTTTCTGTTTTCGAATGTGAATAGAAAAGATTGGCACCCAAACTCAAGGTCTTAAATATCTTATGGTCTACATTCAATCGACCGGTGATACGGTTGTAACCTGAGTTCATCACCATACCCGATTGATCGTAATATCCTAAAGAGAAAGCCATTTTAGATTTTTCATTACCACTACGTATCGTGATGTCATGCTTTTGCTGCATAGCCGACTTAATCATCAAATCTTCCCAATCTACCCATTCACCAGACTGCATTACATCGCGCATCGTTTCACTGAAACAGTCTTCTTCATTATAATTATCTGTCCCATTTGCATTTTTCCATGCTTCCCTGCGGTAAGCAGCCCACTCATCACCATTATAGAAATCAAAATTACGATGAATATTCTGACTACCAATATAAAAGTTATAGTCTACACGCGGTTTTCCATCTACGCCCCTCTTTGTGGTAATTAATATAACACCATTGGCAGCACGAGCACCATAAATAGATTGTGAAGAAGCATCTTTCAATACTTCCAGAGAAGCAATATCACTTGAATTTATCTCATCAATTGACTGCATCGGAACACCATCGACTATATAAAGAGGAGCATTATCACCTGATAAAGAACGGCGTCCACGAATATAGATATTTGAGCTACCACCCGGTTTTGCATTCGTCATATTTACCTGTATACCGGCAGCTTTACCTCTCAACATTTCGGCGATAGTAGTAGTTGGAGTTGCATTCAAATCGTCGGCACTTACTGAAGCTATGGCACCGGTCAAGTCACTCTTCCGTTGTACACCATATCCTACAACAATCACTTCATCCAGTTTCCTGGTATCTTCATACAATCTTACATTCAACGATTTAGCATCTGTAGCTTTTATTTGTGCCGAAGTATATCCTATATACGAAATATCAATCATTCCCCCTTCAGGAACCGTCATAGAAAAGTTACCATCCAAATCAGTTGTTGTACCGATATTGGATGCCTTATCTATAACAGTAGCTCCAATGATAGGTTCTCCATTTTCATCCATTACTATACCCCGAACTTTTACCTGTCCTTTGGAGTGCGCATTCTGCTGCTTGACAGATTTGCTTACATACACGTTTTTACCATCTATACGATAAGCACAATCCATATTCTTAAATAAAAGATCTAAAACCTTATCAATAGACTGATTTTTCACATCTATAGTTACATGTTTCTTTACATTCAGCTCATTAGTCGGGATTACAAAAGAGTAGCCTGCGTTCTTTGTTATTTCATTTAGAACAGCCGAAATAGGCTTGTCAACCATCTTTAATGTTACTCCTGTACCGGTTTGAGCCATAGCTAAACCTATTACATAGAGAAACACTAATAAACATAGTAATTTTCTCATAAATATTAAACTTTTAATTAACGCTATTTTTATCTATAATCCCTCAACGCTTCCCCGGGTAAATGAATGTAGGATTAATATATTTCTATTTGATTATCTTTCTTTTTTATATGCAGTATCGCATCTTCTTTCATTTTATCTAAAATCTGGTCAATCGTCTCGCTGTTGACAAATGTCAGATAATATCTCCTGGATTTCAGTGCCTCCGTCTTAATCGTTATATTGACGTTAAAGCGACGTTCCAGTTTTTTAGCAATTTCCCAAAGTGGTTCGTCACAGAATGCCAATATTCCATCGTGCCATGATAAATGTGAATCAATTTCAAAACGTTCCTTCTTTGCCTGTTTCTTCACCGTATTAATAATCAGGCGTTCGCCCGGAACTAAATTAGTGGATTGCGATGCAAACAGACAGGTGACGGAGACAGAACCTCGCAACAATTCAACAGTTGAAATACTATCTTCTTTAAATGATTTCACATTGAATACCGTTCCATGAACCATTACGGCCATCTTTTCATTTTTCACGATGAAAGGAAGTTCTTTATTTTTAGTAACGTCAAACATTCCTTCACCTTCTACATATACAGTACGTGTTTCTCTGCCGAAGGAACGGCCATAGCGCAAAGTAGAACCTGCATTCAACCAAACAACCGAACTATCCGGCAGTAATATTCTGGACTGTGAACCTCTTGGTACAAAAAACTCCGATTGCGTAAATAAAGCGTCATCCTGCCGGGATAACTCATATATGCCCCAAAAAACAGCCGTACTGAACAAACCCAATAAAAAAATTGCAGCATATGGAAGTAATCTTTTCCCGATAGAATATATTTTCTTTGTTTTCGGCATATCAAAAGCTTGCATATGCAATCTACCGGACAAACGATTCCATTTATTATCTATATACGAAGTATTCTGATTAGAGACAAACCATTCTTCTTCCCACTCCCGGAATAGCTGCATATTCTGCTCTTCTTTACGAAGAAAACCAAACAGTTCTTTCTCCTCTTCCGGAAGTAAGTTGCCTTCAAAATACTTAAAGGCAAGACGGCGCATATAATCAGTTTCTTGTTCTTTCATAATGTTATTTGTTATAATTAAGACAATCTCATTGATATTTACCCAACCTCAAATACGAAAAAAAATAAAATTATTTTCAACTACGACTCACTATTTCATTCATTCCATCAGCCATTTCACTAATTAGTAACTTATTACGGGAGATAAAATCATTAAATATCAAGCTATTTCCCACCAAAGTTAATAAAATACATGCCTTATTTATTAATATTTTCACTTTTTACATTTACCTTTGCCTCCAACGTACTAAATAACATCAAATTATGAAAGTAGCTATCATTGGTGCAGGAAATATGGGCTCTGCCATTGCACGTGGCTTAGCTCAGGGATATCTGATTCAAGGACATGAAATTGTTGTTTCTAATCCAAGTAATGGAAAACTGGAGAAACTAAAAGCCGACTTTCCCAATATTAAAACAACAAACGATAACATAGATGCAGCGGCTAATGCCGATATCGTAATTGTTGCAGTAAAGCCTTGGCTGATAGAAGAAATACTCAATCCACTCCGTTTGAAACGTACACAGATACTTGTTTCATTGGCTGCCGGGATCTGTTTTGACGATCTGGCACATTTTTGTGGCGAACCGGAGATGCCCATCTTCCGCGTCATTCCTAATACCGCTATAGCCGAACGTGCCAGTATGACGTTGATCTCTGCGCGGAACGCTTCGGATAAACAGAAAAAACTATTAACGGATATATTCAACGAAATGGGATTGACAATGATTATACCGGAAAGTAAAATAGCAGCAGCTACGGCCCTCACTTCATGTGGTATTGCATACGTGCTTAAGTATGTACAAGCCGCCATGCAGGCAGGTATCGAAATGGGAATCGCTCCGAAAGATGCTATGAAAATGGTAGCACAATCTTTGGAAGGAGCTGCAGAGTTGTTGCTAAATAAAGAAACACATCCCAGTGTTGAGATAGATAAAGTAACCACTCCCGGTGGGATCACCATTAAAGGAATTAACGAACTGGAACATGCCGGATTCACCTCTGCGGTGATTAAGGCGATAAAGGCATCGAAATAGTGATAAGCGGGGGAGTGATAAGTGATTAATACCATGCGGATTATGGTTCAACTTGCTTATCACGTATCACTAACTAATCACTGACCACTAATAACTAATTATACATATGGACGACCAAATCAGACAAATTGCCGAACGATTGCGCGGATTGCGTGACGTATTGGAACTTACCTCAGAAGATATCGCCCGCGATTGTGATATCTCCGCAGAAGAATATCGCCTGGCAGAAACAGGACAATACGACATCTCAGTAGGTATGCTACAAAAAATCGCACATAAATATGGTATCTCTCTGGATGCACTTATGTTTGGAGAAGAACCTAAAATGAGTAGTTACTTCCTGACCCGTGCGGGAAAAGGAATAAGTATTGAACGCACCAAATCCTATAAATACCAATCTTTGGCTGCCGGGTTCATAAATCGCAGTGCCGACCCGTTTATTGTAACGGCTGAGCCCAAACCAGATGATGAACCGATACACTACAACAGTCATAGCGGACAGGAATTCAATTTAGTACTCGAAGGCCGTATGTTGGTCAATATAGAAGGTAAAGACCTGATACTGAACGAAGGTGACAGTCTCTATTTCAACGCTAAACTCCCACACGGCATGAAAGCACTTGACGGAAAACCAGTGCGTTTCCTCGCCGTTATCATGTAATATTATTATGGTAGAAAGATTTTTATCACAGACAACATTCTCTTCACAGGAAGATTTTATCCAAAACTTAAAAATCAACGTACCCGAAAACTTCAATTTCGGGTATGATGTAGTAGATACCTGGGCTGCCGAACAGCCGGATAAACCTGCACTGTTGTGGACGAACGATAAGGGTGAACATATCCAGTTCACATTTGCTGACATGAAACGTTATACAGACATGACAGCCTCTTACTTCCAATCACTCGGCATAGGCCGTGGAGATATGGTAATGCTTATCCTGAAACGCCGTTATGAATTCTGGTTCAGCATCATCGCCCTGCACAAACTGGGTGCTACGGTTATTCCTGCCACTCACCTGCTGACAAAGAAAGATATTGTATACCGCTGTAATGCTGCAGACATCAAAATGATTGTTGCTGCCGGCGAAGAAGAGATCACAAAGCATATCATCGAAGCAATGCCCGAGTGCCCTTCTGTACATAAACTGGTAAGCGTAGGTCCTGAGATTCCGGAAGGATTTGAAGACTTCCACAAAGGCATTGAATCTGCCACTCCATTTGTCAAACCGGAACATCCGAATACCAATGATGACATCTCACTGATGTACTTCACTTCGGGTACTACCGGTGAACCGAAAATGGTAGCACACGACTTTACCTACCCATTAGGACATATCGTTACAGGTAGTTTCTGGCACAATCTCACGGAAAACAGTCTCCACCTTACCATTGCGGATACAGGTTGGGGAAAAGCTGTATGGGGTAAACTGTACGGACAATGGATTGCCGGAGCAAACATCTTTGTCTATGATCATGAGAAATTTACTCCGGGTGATATCTTGGCAAAGATACAGGATTATCATGTCACTTCACTTTGTGCCCCTCCTACAATTTTCCGTTTCCTGATTCATGAGGATCTGACCAAGTATGATCTTTCCTCACTACAATACTGTACGATTGCAGGCGAAGCACTGAACCCGGCCGTATTCGATACTTTCAAAAAACTGACAGGAATCAAATTGATGGAAGGCTTCGGACAGACTGAAACCACCTTGACTGTAGCTACTTTCCCCTGGATGGAGCCAAAACCGGGAAGTATGGGTGTACCCAACCCACAATATGATGTTGATCTCATAGATAATGAAGGCCGTTCTGTGGAAGCCGGTGAACAAGGACAAATCATCATTCGTACTACGCAGGGAAAACCATTAGGACTGTTTAAAGAGTATTACCGGGACGCAGCCCGTACTCATGAAGCCTGGAATAACGGCATTTATTATACAGGGGATGTGGCCTGGAAAGACGAAGACGGTTATCTTTGGTTCGTAGGGCGTGCAGATGATGTAATCAAAAGCTCCGGTTACCGGATCGGCCCGTTTGAGGTGGAAAGTGCTTTAATGACACACCCTGCTGTCATTGAGTGTGCTATCACGGGAGTACCCGATGAAATTCGTGGCCAGGTGGTAAAAGCTACCGTCGTTCTGTCTAAAGAATACAAAACACAAGCAGGCGAAGCATTAATAAAAGAGCTTCAAAACCATGTTAAAAAGGTTACTGCACCTTATAAATATCCACGTGTCATTGAATTCGTTGATGAACTGCCCAAAACTATCAGCGGAAAGATACGCCGTGTGGAAATTCGTAAGAACGATGAAAAATAAGATACATTAAGAAATTATTGTTCTAAAACACAGATTAGCACCGATTCTCCGCAAATTTATTCCTCAGTCAGGTATAGGCTCCACGAAGATCAGTGCTAATTTGTATTTTATATTCCGGGGCATTGTTTCATTCATTTTCCAAAACTCTATTTATTCACAATAACAATTACTAAAAAGACGCATAAATTGCATCAATTTATATCGTACCTGCTAACGTTTGCAACAAATCTTATAAAGATTGAACTATAAGTTATAATCCATATTAGAAACATACCCTATATTTGCAGTATCAAATACAATAAAAACCAAAACTGATGATTACAAGTAGAAAGATTTCCCAAATAGATGTTTTTGCCGGTAGCCCATGGGAGGTTGCCAGTGTAAAAAGACTTCTGAATGCAGCTTACATTGAAGTTTCAATGAAGGATAAAGGTACTAACTGTATTTTACTATCCGTACCTTGTGAGTGTTATACAGCCGCTATGCGTGTTATAGAAAACAGAAAGATTTCATAGGTTTTCAAAATATACCAGATTAAGATTAAGTTAGATTGTGGCCGGCCCGATGCGAAATCGGAACCGGCTTTTTTATTTTTATCTTTCTTCTGAGATACCCCCTGCGAATTAAGTATTAAGTTATCCCAATGTACCTACCCCAATCTTCATAATCTCCTTTCAACCGGACACTTTATAAAAACTATCATTTTCGATACAGGCATTATGAGGTTGGGGAAATAATATTCTTTTTCCACTGAAAGTCGGAAGGTTTTACAAAAACTCTTTACCTACAAGAAAACGGGAAAGCCCGGTCTTATCGGCCAGACGAGCCAATGACAAGCATCCCAGAACCACAAAACAAACCGCCACGCACATAAAGCAGATACCCGAAGTATCAAATAAGAATAAAGGAATAAATAACCTGGAAAGTATTGTAAAAAGGGGAGAGAACAGTAATATGGGAAATGTATTACGCCCTACAAAATAGCTTATTTTCCGCAATCCGGCTGGTATATACTTGTGCAAAAACAATAAAAAACTTATTGTGACATAAGTAATAACCACACCTGCCAATGTAGACCGGTCTAAATTTTCCGGAAAGCAAGATAACAGAATGAAAGGAATGATGGCAATCGCTGAAGGTTGAAATACAGAAAGAAAATTCTGCCGGCTCTGGCAAATGGCAACACCGGCAATGAAATAAATTGCATTGGCCAATGATAATATTTTAGTCCAACAGGCAATTCCCCCAAAACAGACACCCAATATGAGTAAAAAAGAAGCCCGGTTCAGCTGTTCACACAGCCTGTTCAGTGTATAATAAACCAGACTGCAGATCAGCAAAGTATGCAGATACCAATAGGGGCCAATGGGAGCAACGAATATCTTATATAGAATGATATTCAAAGATACTTCCTCTACCTTCTCCCGCACAGGCAATACCGACGACATACACACATATCCTGTTTCCATAACGGCGTAAGGGATAAACATCCACAACATCGTATTACAAAATGAGCGGACTCCTTTATCAACATTCAACAGATAACCTGATATAATGAAGAAAGCAGGCATATGAAATGTATAAACCACCTGTTTCAGATAAGGATATTTATCACCGATATATACCAGATGAAAAATAATCATCAACAGAATAAAAATACACTTCAAATAGTCCAGTTGATTGATACGAATTTGTCTCCTACTGCTCCTCTCTCCTTTTGTGTAGCATTGCCATTTCGTCGTTTGTCTTTGCATTCCTGTTTGGGATTAAATTCTACTTTTATGATAGGTTTACTCCCTAATGACTGCACAATAACATCCTCTTTTTTCAATAAGTCCAACGTATTCCCATTGGTAAGGTAAAATTAACAGGATGATCTTTCCGGATAGTATTCAAATAACTACCATCATTAAAATAGTAATGTATACCAGGTTCTATAAAAATTCCTACAGAAGAAGACAATTGATATTGAATACCCACCCCTCCGTCAACAGACCATTGTAATGGCACTTTTAACGTACGATTTGTGCTGTATTCCAACTGATCATCCACTATATAATCAGTTTTCAATGTACCGGACACCGGAATCTCCAGAGTAATTCCTCCCGAAATATAAAATGAGAAACGTTTGTATCTTCCCAGGAAGTAACTCCCCCGGAGTGGAATACCTATATAATTCAACGTTTGCCTTTCATTTACATAAGAATCATCACCCAAAGTAAAATCGGACACCAGCCGGGTATAATTAAGTCCGGTTTCAATGCCCCAATTATTATCAAGTGGTTTACGTAAAAGCAAACCAAAGGTAAAAGGAATATAATGGTGCTTCTTCTTCCTTATTTTCCGACCACTGTTTCGGTCAGCAATATTCATCAACGAACGAACCTTCACCTGATCATCCAGCATAGAACCATATTCCTGCAAATAACGATGATATTCATCCCAGTTATCGGTAGAAGAAGCTACCGGACTACTTGAAATGTCATTGTGTACTAAAGTGTTCAGCTGCTGAGGCAACACATCTTCTATTGTCCGACCATTGTTGTACTTTAATGTAAATGTCCAACCAGTGGATTTTTTAGAAGAGGTAAATAGCTTTCGTCCTTGCCTTTCGGTATACGGATAGAAAGAAGCATGTGGAAAAACCACAGGAAGTACCGAATGAGTTGTATCTATTATTGTTTCTTCCGATAAAGGAGTTGCCGTACCCGGACATAGCGGAATAACCACTGCATCAGCAGGTTTACATATAGGACGCTTTTTAGGAGAAACAGGTAAGATCTCTGCATTCTCGCCTTCACTATCAGAATCCGAATTACAAATGGCAGTTGCAGTAGTCAGTAGTTGTACTCCATTTGCCGCTTTCCACAGCAAAAAATCTCCAAGAGGTAACAATAACAAAACCAAGAGAATCAGCTGTGCCCGATATTCAATAATCATCTTTTTCAACTGTTCTTTAGCACGAAAAAACTGAGAAGACGATGAATGAGGTTCAATATGTAATAAATCGGCTATCTCCCTATGTGAAAGTCCATCAAGTGCCGACAGTTTGAATATGTTACGATATCCTTCAGGTAGTTTCTCAATCATAGAAAGCAATACATCCAATGGCAATAGTTCCATATCCGGTTCGGTGTTCATCGGTTCATCCTCTTCAGAAATCCCGGAAAGTGGTATTACGGATACAGCACGAGACTGATTGAGATATTGCAATGCAAGATTGGTCATTATACGACTCATCCAGTTTTCTAACTTTTCCGGATGACGCAAAGAACCCAATGAAGAGAATATAAGTATAAAACCATCATGCATCAGATCCTGTGCGATCTGTCTGTCCGTAACAAAACGAAAACATATTCCCAACATTTTATGAGAATATGTTTTATAAAGTAAGGCTTGTGCCTTCCGCTCCCCTTTTTTGCACCGTTCAACCAGTTCGACTACCTCCATTACAAATATTGTTACTATAATAAGATGGACAATACATCAAAAGACTGCATGAAAAAGTTACTTTTTTTTCTGAGAAGGTCATATTATTCATTATACCCACTTTATTAAATCTCAAAAAGCAGAAATTATCACATAAAACCGTCATATACAATACAGTAACAAGAAATATCTGTGGTAATACCAACCCGGTACAAATTAACACTGTTAACGAGAAATCAAAACATCCGTTTTCTATGAAATAAGAGTACGTACTCTTCCGGTCTAAAAGTACGTACTCTTATACCTAAAGAATACGTACTTAACACACTCTTAAATACGTACTTTTATAAACTAAAATATCATATATTCAACGTATACTCTTTATCCCATAATTGATATAAAAAAGTTATCTTCTACCCTGTTCTCTCACAAATAGTACACAACCTGAAAGCATAATAAAATATAAATATGAACAATACCGAAACAGGATTGTCCATTATCATTATATTTGCAAGATGAATTACTATGCTCTGCAAAAAAGAGTATCACTAAATATAGACAATCTTAACTATCACATAAACAATACATAATATAATGAAAAAGCTCCTGAAAAAGAATGCTTCTTACACTGTAAGTATAAGTATAGTCCAGAATCCTTTTAAGTTGATAAAGAATAAAATGCTCCATTTCACCTTACTAATAGGAGTATTTGCTTTTGCATCTTGCACTAATGATGATCCGCAGCCCGAACCACCAGCTCCTAACGGGGAATTATATACTTTAAAATACAAATCACAAGAGATATTAGAGCTAAAACAAATGAAAGCAGGACAGGAAGTACAGAATCTCCCTGTTGAAGAATCAAATAAGTATTTTGGAAAACGCCTATCACTCACCAGTCCAACCGAATTGCAATTAAAAGATGATTCTATCTTTATCATCAAAAACTACGGAATCACCGAAAAATATAAAATGAAATCCCATAATAATGAAGTATTTCTTTATAATGACCTATCGGACGTATGGGAGTATTGCGGAACAAGAGAAGATAAAAACAGTTTTACACTTAACATAGGCTTTTATATTCAGGAAAGAGTAAACATCCAACGGATTCTGCATACTGCGGGACAGGAGTATTCACTAAAATCTTTTTCCGACCTAATGGAATATGTAGGTAAAGACGGACTATCATCTGTTATCTGGTTGAAGCAGCAAATTGTTTTTGAATAAATATAAATCCATAAAAGCAACGAAAGATGAAGACAAAAATAAAATATATCATATTACTTCTTTTAGTGATTCAAACCGGTTATGCACAAGAAGCGAGTAAGTTTACTGTAAAGGTTCCCAACAAAACATTTATAGGCGCCATATTAGAGCCCGGTAGTATCAACAGTGATACGCATCAATTTCTGGATGTTCCTCTCAATCCTATTACAATCAGTTATAGCCTTCCAATGAAAAGTCAGGAAATAACACCGGGTTATGACAATATGATGAAAGCAATCCGGGAAGGATTGCAACAAAACAATATCCTGAAACCAAACTATCAATTCAGCAGTTCAATTGACGAAATAAAATCTTATGAAGAATTAGCCATCTATTTCGGACAGAAAATCAATCCGTCCCTTTTCTTCGGCACTTCACGCCAGAAGCAGAAAAAGACAATTGTTGTATTAAGCATCAGTCAAAGTTTCTTTTCTGTAGACATGGACTTGCCTGAATCGTTAAGTGACGACCCTACTGTACTTGAACAAAAAGACAAACTTATTTATGTCAGCTCTATTCAGTTTGGCCGCAAAGCAGTCGCAATCATCGAATCGGATTTTGATTCTCAAACAGTAAAAACAGCGATTAAAGATATTATCAGTAAGACAGAAAACAATGAAGCAAGTATACTTGACGAAAGTATGGCTGTCATTGCAAATGCCACTGTAAGATGTATGACTATAGGCAATGATAACATGGAGGAAACCGATCCGGATAATCCATTAAAAAATCTGATAAACTACCTGAACAAGAAAGCGACACCGGAAGATTTTGGTATGCCCATCACTTTCTCAGCCGCTTATCTAAAAGATAATTCGGTATTTGTCAATAAATTCACAAAATAATGTTTCTGAATTAGTCCGCAACCATCTTTTGATCGAAACGCAGATAAACACGGATTATCGCAAAGAATCAATGACAAAGTTATCTGATCTGTGAAAATTTGAGTTAATCTGCGTTTCAACTGTTATAGAAAGGTTACAGTAATAAATTCAGAAAAACAGACCTCTTTTTTAAATAGCCTTCTATTCTTTACTCCAAATACGAGTATTCAGATTGAGATCATCAACAATTGAGATTAGTGCACTAATTGTCTCTATTTCAGGACTGAGAGATTGTACATCAGTAATAGGAGACCATATACTTGCCTCAAAATGATTCTTAGAATCCGGGATAGCAATCAGAATGGTGGAGTCCCGGAAACTAATGGTAACTCCTTGCCCAAACTTACGATCCAGTTCCAGCAAACGCTCCATCATGAAAGGGGTAATAAGATACCGGGCTTCAACCTGATCGGTAGAGTAAACATCAAATGTATTCTCAAAATCGGGATTTTCCATCTTAACTCTTGACTCCCCAAACCTTAATTTAAAAAAACGATCCCGAAGAATCGTAGTCTTTCCTTTAAAGTCTTTATGAAAATCGGCCATAAACAGAAACCCTCTGAAAATATTCACATAGTATTGCCGCGTCTGCCCTTTAGCTCCCACCTGCGTCCTTCTTTCTTCGGCATGTACCTCTGCACAAAGAAACTCGGTCTTATCAACATACCCATGAATCAAATCTTCGGTGTGATAGCGATCCGGAGCACAAGGGAATAGTCCACAATTAGAAAACACCTCTTCATTAATCCCCTCATTGGGAGAATATGTGGCGTTATCACAAAATGCACCAATCACCCTGGCAATCACTTCGTTTTTGTAGTGCAAAGAAAAATCCTTCGATTTACTATTTACACAAGCATAATAGATGAGAGCAGAGACAACTCCAACAAATAATAAAAGTATTACCGGATAGCCGAATAGAACTAATAATATCCCCCCGGCAATAAAAAAGAGAATACCGCCCCATAATCCCGCTTTATGACCTTGAGATTTAAGTTCCCGGCGTTTATCTTCCAAAGACTGCAAAACAGAAGGTAATTCCTGCGACAATGATTCAAAGCGTGACTGTCCCATAGTAAGCCCTTTATGAATTAAGTAATTCTTTTACATCAGGAGTAATACGTTCCGATTCCTGAATAGCCCATACCCCTTTACGGTTAAACCCAAAGATACCAGCCAATAAGTTAGATGGAAAGGTCTGCACTGCATTATTATAATCAGTGACACAGGCATTATATGTACGCCTTGCAGCAGCCAATTGCTCTTCAGTTTCATTAATAGAACGCTGTAATTGCATAAAATTATCGGAAGCCTTTAGTTCCGGATAACTCTCGGCTATTGCCAATAAACCGGTATGGGCATGAGTGAAGATATCGTCCAGATTTGCTTTTTCACTATTTGAAAGAGTAACATAAGATTTACTCCTTATTTCAGTCAGTTTTGTAAATACTCCCTCCTCATATTTAGCATACTGCCGAACCGTCGCCACCAAATTAGGAATAAGATCATATCGCTTCTTCAGCATAACGTCAATCGTAGCAAAAGCATTTTCTGTTTGGTTCTTTTTCCTCACAAGGGAGTTATAAACAACTCCAACAAAAATAATCAGAAGTACAAGAATAATCACTATGACCATAAACTAATAGTAACGGCATCCTTTTGCCGGAATTAAACTCAATTGCCGTGAAATAGATTGAATTCCCAATAGTAAAACAAAAAAAGCTCTGTAAATTTCTTACAGAGCTTTTTCACAAAGAACACTCGTACTCGAAGCGGGACTTGAACCCGCACAGCCGCAATGGCCAAAGGATTTT